>Ga0247842_10000718_pt1 | contig 64225 bp, 51 predicted proteins | sample LaCruzMarch2015__3_FD_192411 | JGI IMG/M metagenome (GOLD analysis project Ga0247842, IMG submission 192411) | Freshwater microbial communities from meromictic Lake La Cruz, Castile-La Mancha, Spain - LaCruzMarch2015_19m | ecosystem: Environmental > Aquatic > Freshwater > Lake | place: Spain... | reverse complement strand
TCATTCTTACGATTCAGAAAAAGATTTTGAACAGCTAATGCTCAGTTTCTGATGTCTATATTTCTGAATATCAATAATTTTAATAATAAAATAATGCTAAAAATCAAATTGTTCGGACACGTATGATTCCAAACAATACATGCTTGTCATCCCATTTTCCCTGGACCACCCTGGTCTCCACCGGGATCTCTTCTCCCTGTTTGGTGATCAGGGGAACCGGGCAGAACAGGGCGCGCCCTTCGAGCATTTCGTTCACGATAAAGCCGGCCTCCTCCCTCCTTTCGGGCGGATGGACCTGCAAAACATTGGTCATGTAAAGCTCCTCTTCAGTATATCCCAGCCGTTTTCTCACCACGGGGTTTGTTTTGATCATGCGCCCCTCGGCATCGAGAATGAACATAAAATCATCAAGCGTATCAAAGAGCTCCTGGAAGTTCTGCTGGCTTCGTTGAAGCGCAGTCTCCACTTTGATACGGGCAATGGTTCCTCCAATTTGCATTGCCAGCGCCTCCAGCGAAAAACTCACCTTTTCATAGAAGCGGAGCCTCTTTTTTGAGGCCAGGTTGATACAGCCGTTTACCACCCCTTCGTATTGCATCGGCAGAACCGCCAGCGACAGGATGCCCTCTTCATCAAGGAACTGGTTGGATACCAGGTCATTTTCGGAATGGTCAGAATAAAAGGGAACCCCCTCTTTTACCAGGATCGTGTTGGGGGAGTCGGGACCATACGATAGGGTATTTGCAATGAATTCATCGGATAAACCATGGTGAACCAGGATTTTCAGACCACCGGAAGTCTCATCGAGCATGTAGATGGCCCCGCCATCCACTCCATCGATTTCCATGAGGGTATTCAGCGCCAGTGTAAGGGCTTCAGGCAATAAACTGGTCGTACTGTAACGTGAAGCAAGATCACGCTGGATCCGTATGAACTGTTCGGTGGTTTTTCTCCGGGTGATGTCTTCAAAAATATAAAGCCGGCCATAATATTCATCCTGTTCACCCCTGATCTGTGCTGTGAACCGGCGTATGGTCCTTCCGTCGATGAAGGGGATTTCATCTTCGACCACGATCTGATTCTTTTCATGCTGCAATGGTTTGCACGATTCTGCAAAGGCAGGTATATCTTTGAGCACCGGAAGGCAATCGGGAATGATGTCATTGTTTTTCAGCTCTCCCCTGCGCATACGTTCTTCGAGGTGGGTGATCCCCCATATTTCGCAGAATTGGTGGGTAAAATAGATGATGTCATCGGTACGGTTATCCACCACAAAAAAGGCCAGTGGCGAGGTACTGGTCATCTTCCTCAGAAGGGATTCATTCCAGCGCAGGGCATGATCTGCCCTTTTGCGTTCAGTAATGTCGCGGATGATTGACAATGCCTCGTGGTCGGAAAGTGCAACCACCCTGTCCTCGAATGTCCGGATCTCACCATTTAAATCCAGTTCATATTCAAAGGGAATGATCTGCCTGGTGGTGAATACCTCGTGGAGGACCTCCATGGCTTTTTTCGCAACATCTTGAGGAAGCACCTCATCGATTTTTTTGCCCAGGAACTGATCGGCGGGAACAAAAAGATCGTTCGGATCCTTGGAACGTGAATCAAGGAAGGTCCCATCCTGGTCCATCCGGAAGATCATGTCGGGAACAGCGTTGAGAATGGCCTGGAGTTCACTGGTGCGGCTTGTGACCAGCGCTTCAAGATCGGTATTGTACTGCTGCAGCTGGCGGGTAAGCGATCTTTGCCGGAGGTTGACCATGATCTGGGCCCCTATGTCCTGGGCAATCTGCAGGTCGGATGGTTTAAAATGACCCGCTTCGTGCGATAAAAGAACGAACAATCCGGTGAGTTCTTCATGATCAACCATGGGAACCCGGATTATGTTCCTGATCCCGAGTTGCAACAATGCCTCATCAGATTCGGAGGTGATTGCCGCCGGATCGATGTTGCTGAGCTGGGCCTCCCCTTTTTTAAGAAAAGTTATGTCAAATAACGATAATGGAAGTATCCTTTTGGCAGTTGCATCAAATTTTCCGTTGACGATGCTTGATTCAACACAGGCCTCCTCCTTATCAAAGTTGAAGGTGATCAGTTCAACCTCCTCGCAGGGAATCAGGAGCAGGATGCCCTGCATCGCCATCTCATTGACAGCATTCTCGTTCGGGCTTGATTCCATGATGGCATGGTCGATGGTGCGAAGCACCTCCAGCCGCTGATTCATCTTGTTCAATTCTGCCAGGTTCTCCTTGATCAATTGTTCCGACCGCTGCTTGGCTTCTTCAACCTGTTTTCGTTCAGAAATATCACGAACCAGGCTGATCATTGCACGCTGCTCTTCAAGGCGGAAAATGCTCGCCTGGATCTCCACGGGAAATTCGCTGCCTCCCTTTCTCCGGAAACTGGTTTCAAACAATACCGACTCTCCGCCAAGCATCCGTTCAACCCTGTCGGGACTGACAAGCACCCTGGGCCGGGCATTCATATCAGATGGAGACATGTGGAGCAGCTCCTCCCGGGAATAATCCGTCAGAAGACAAGCGGCATCATTTACAATGATGAAATCGCCAAGAGTGTGATCAGCCCTTACAATGTTGATGAACAACCCGTCGGCGATGGCTTTGAAAAGATCATGATATTGCACTACGGGAAGCGATCCCTGTTTTTGACCCTCCCTGACCAGCTTCATGATTTGGACGACAATAAGGATTGCGCCAATTTCAGGATTGAGGAGCTGGTTGCTCACGGTGGCCTCAAGCCAAACCCATTCTTCGGGCCTGTGCTTTGCGCGGATATGGCAAATTTCCTCGGTTCCGCTTCCTGCAATGACCTCGGACAGGATCTTCCTGATGATCGGTAAATCGAGCGGGTGGATTAAAAATGCAAGTTCTTTTCCTGTCAGTTCCTCGACGGAATAACCCAGCAGATATGAAACGGTCGGTGTAATTGCAAGGATCTCCTCCTGTCCGTTGATCCTGATGATGATCGCCGCGTTGCGCTGGGTCAACCAATTAAGTTCCGGATAGTGGCTGTTTTGGACGAGCCCCTTCAGATGCTGGTTTTCTGCCTTAAGGAATTCTATCTCCTTCAACAGCGAGGACTGATCATTCTTCATAATCCCAGTTATTACTCTTTAACCTCCGTCTGGTATTTGCTGATAGCCAGGTTCAGTGTCTTGGATTTCACCGGCTTGGACAGGTAATCGGTGCATCCGGCCTCAAGCGCCTTTTCCCGGTCACCCTCGAAGGTGAGCGCGGTGAGTGCAATGATGGGTATTTCGGCATTGAACCTCCTGATCTGCCGGGTTGCTTCGTACCCATCCATATCGGGCAGTTTGATGTCCATTAAAATGAGATCAAGATCGTCGAGCTGCCGGGAAATAGCAACAGCCTCTGCCCCGGTAATGGAATGTATCAGGGTGTGCCCCTGCTTTTTAAGAACCACCTGGATATAATTGAAATTTACCTGATCATCTTCGGTCACCAGGATCTTCAGTGGCTTCAGTTTGGTTTTCAGTGTTAAAGCAACATCGGGTGATGCGTTGGCTACCGATACCTTCGCTGAGGTGAGGGGGATCTGAAAATAAAAGGTACTTCCCTTACCCTCCTCGCTCTGTATCCATATGACACCCCCCAACATTTCAATGTAGGCCTTTGAAATGGACAATCCCAGCCCCGAACCTTCAAAAGGACGAGAATGCGAAATGTCAGCCTGGACAAACCGCTCAAATATGAGCTGGTGTTTGGTTTCGGGAATCCCGATACCGGTGTCTCTGACATAAAACTCAAGGTGGTCCCCTTTAATACTGCATCCGAATTCGATATATCCTCTTTTGGTATATTTAATCGCGTTCTTAATCAGGTTGGTCATGACAGAATTCAGCTTTCCCTTATCGGTTTTCACGGTAGCCTGGTTATCAGGAACACCGCCGGCATAAAAAAGCTGAAGCCCGTTCAACTCGGCCTCCTGTTTGAAAAATGCATGAAGGTGCCCCTGTAATTCGTTGATGTTGACATCCGTCAGTGTTACCGACATCTGCCCCGATTCAATCTTTGAGATATCGATGATATCGTGGATGGTGTTTAAAAGGCGGTCACCGCTCTTCTTCACGATCTGGATGTATTCGTCTTTTTCCTCTCCCGTAAGATCGGGCTCCTGAAGCAGGGAAATGAAACCGAGAATGCCGTTCATTGGCGTCCTTATTTCATGGCTCATATTGGCCAGAAAGGCAGATTTGAGGCGGTCGCTCTCTTCAGCCTTTTCCTTGGCTGAAATCAGTTCTTCCTGGTTCTTTTTACGCAGGAAGGCGGAGCCAATGGTATCGGCAGCAGCAGCCAGTATCCGCTCCTCCGTTACAGGCCATTCTCTTTCGTTCGAGCAATCGTCGAAGCCGATAAATCCCCAGAGCGTTTTATCGATAAATACGGGCGTCACCAGCATCGACTTAATCCCCTGAGGTTCGAGAATGACTCTTTCTGCTTCGGGAAATTCACTGACCTTTCCTGCTATAACCTTTCCGGAAACCATTCTTTCGTACCAGCGAGAAAAACCATCTTCATATGGAAGATTCTGCAAAACCGGATTGTCAATCTGAGGCTCTACCGAACCGTCTGTCCATTCATATTGCTGGCTCATCAAGGGCAGTTTGTACTGCGGATCACTTTGGTTGCTGAAAATATAGACCCTGTTTACCTTCGTGGCTTTTCCAATAATTGCAAGCGCTGCTTTAATGTTTTCACCCAGGGTTTCTCCCTGAATCAGCATGGCCGTGGCATGAGCGATGGCATCGAGTAATTTGTCCCTTTTTTGAATCTCTGCCTCGGTTTTCTTCTGCATGGTCACATCGCGGGCGCTCCCTACAACTCCGATCATTACTCCGTCTTCGTTAAAAATGGGGGCTTTCCTGACATCGAGAAAAAGAAATTTTCCATGTACATTTCCGTACTCATCAAAGCGCTCTGGTTTCCCTGAATTGATAACCACCTGGTCCGAATCCCGGCACAGCTCCCCAAAGGTGTACCAGTCACTCCGTTCAGGATGCTTGTTTCGTTCCCTTTCAGCAAAAAAGAGGTCGGTCTTCCCGATGGGTTCTTCCGTATCGGTCGCCTGGATCAGGTTTTCACATACAGACTTATTGGTGAAAATAAATTTCTTTTCGAGATCCTTGGCCCAAAGCATATCCGGCATGTTATCGGCCATCAGCCTGAACATGGTGAACATGTGATGGTACCGCGCCTCACCAGCCTTCACTTCCCGCTGCCTGGCTACCTGGTCGGTTATGTCGCGTATGATGATCAAACGGCTTCCCGGATGCTTCTTAATGGTTTTTGTGATGATCCGGTAGTTTTTTATCTCATCCTCACCGGGTATTTCAATCTGTTCATCAGATCCCCCGGTATGGATGGCCTCCAATAACAGACCAGCCTTGGCACCTGATAATTCGAACTGTATTCCAAGAATGGTGTTGCTCTTGATCCCCAGGAATATTCTGGCGGCTTCATTGATCTCCTGTATCCTGTCTTGAGCGTCGAGCGCCAGGATGCCGTCAGGAAGGGTTTCAACAAGGATTTCGCGTGCAACCGGCGCCAGGTCAAGAAAACGGATATTTAAAATAGAATATACCAGGAGTATCCCGCTCAGGATAATGCTGACCGGAACCAGATCGAGCCCCAGCACCGGATTGGAACCTGACAGATAAAGCATGCTCGCGATCCATGGGCATAAGCATGCCGTTAAAATCACCCACCCCTGCGAACGGAATGTCGACATATGGTGTATGATAAAATTGGATAGCAGGATGGTCGCAAGGATCAGGATAACATTATTGTAAATCACATAACCAATCCAGAACCAGGGGCCATGGTGATACTCGATGAGATTCGTTTTTGGTGATATTGCCGAGAAACCCGACCAGATCAGGTTGTGATTCTCATTGGTTATCGCAAGCACAAGGGTGATGGCCGGGATAACGAACATGAGCATGATCCGTTTCATGGAAATTAACCGTTCCTTTCCGGTAAAGCGAAGGACAAAAATCAGGTAGAGCACCGGTGTTGACACCGCACCCAGATAGGCCAGTTTTGCCCAGAATATTTTATCGGGGATGGTGGCCGAAGCGGTTTCGAACATGACCAGAAAAGTCCATATGCCTGCCATGACCATCAGCATGGTAAGTTCGCTGGCACCTTTGACCATTCTTCTTTGCCAGGCAAGATAGGCGACAAAAAATGAGACAAAGGAGGTCGCAAGGAAGAATACAGAATATATCGTAAAAACTGAATTCATCGAGCGTGATGATTAATTACTACTTGTAGCGTTGGCGAAGAAAACCCCGGACTGACCCTGGGATCGGGTATTTCTCCAATCAGTGATTGACAAATTGCTGAAACCCATCCACCACGCCCGAGGCCCAGTGTGCCGTGTACCCCATATGGGCACACTTGCCGTATGTTTTAGTCTTATAAAGTATTTTTCTTGACTTGATGTCGAAGAAAACAACCCAGGTATGCGCAGTCTCCTGGGGTTTACTGAATAGTTCGGGTATCAGTACCAGCCCCAACCCCGATTTTGCCTGCAGGTTGTAGCCTGCTACCATGGCACTGAGGGTGTCAGGTTGAATGGCATTATCACTGCCTGTAATGAACCGGGGACTCACGGCAATCGATTTCTCATATATATCCCGTTGCTGGTAATTAAAGTCATTGTACCCCAGTATCCTTCCGATATATATATCGGGGGGCAATTCCTTTTCAACATAGGCAATCCATGCAGCCGGGTATTTTTGGCTATAGACTGCGTTCTTGCTGATTTTGGGTGCATCATTGATCCGAACCCTTGAGAAATCAACACCGTAATAGGTCAGGGTGTCATAGCTGCCCTTTGCCTTTATCTCTTTTTGTGCGGCATCCGCCGATCCCTGTGCAAAGATTACACAGGAAGCGACTACGGTCAGCACTAGTGTAAAAAAGATCTTTTTCATAATTGTTATGGATTTTTAAAATTCAAATGCCAATCCGATCTTTGGAATAAAGTGGAACTGGTAAAGGCTGGGTGCCAGAAATACGGACCATCTTAAATTTGCCTCCCTGGTATAAAAACACCAGCCGAGCTTAAGCTCTTCCATCGGCCCTTTGTCATCTCCCCATGAATCTCCGGTCCATGTGCTCCAGGAATAACCCCCTCTCAGCGAAATGTAGGGATAACTGGTCCGGGTTTCCTTGATTTTACGCAAATTGAACCTTAATTGCATATAGATGTTAATGTTTTCCGTATTGTAGGTAGACACCCCCACGCCCAATGAGAAGGTATTGGAGAACTGGTAGCCATGAGTCGTATATACTTCAAGTATCGCTTTTGGGTCAAGGCCTTTGGGGAATGTCGCTCCGGCAGACATCCCGACATCGAAGAAATATCCTTTGTTGTGTATTGCGTATGACTTTTTAGCCTTTGGACTATGTGCCGTCGAATCCTGGGCACTGAGTGCCGTCGAAATCAACAATGAAATAAAAAGAAATATCGTGGTCTTCATCGTGAGCATAGCTAAATCATTAATTTAAGAATACAATAGGAGTAAAAAACAGGGCCGCCATCTTTATGGTCCTTGCCTTTAAGATCATGAAGGGTAATATTACAGCCTGCCGCCAGAAATGCTTCGTAGGCACTTTTTGTATTCGCGTACGGGACGATGGTGTCGTCAGTCCCATGCAATAAGGTTACCTTAGCCTTAGGAGCCCATCCCGTTGTTTTCCCGTTTATAATTAAACTATTCTTTGCCAATGCCGCGAGAAATTTTTTAGTATTGGGGTTGTCCTTCTTGTACATTGAATCAGCCATGACATTGGTAAGTTTTGTATCCAGCTTTGCAGAAACCTCGTCGGTCGTGTACTTCTTTGAGAGCACCCATTCCTTATAGTTGGATAGCAGGGGCTCCTTAAAACATTCCTTAATATCTAACTGTAAATTTTCACCATAATCAAGACCCAGGACCAACAGCGGGATGGTGACTGGCTGACTGCTGTAGTTCTTTGCAACAAATTCATCATATGATTTTACTAAATCATAGGCTCCCCCTCCGGCAAACACCTGGTCTATGACAAAGGCATCCTTATAAAGCTCTTGTGTCTCTACAAATTTGAGAAAGCAGAGCGAAGCCTGGCCGCCCTGAGAATAACCCAATACAGTGATCTTGTGAGACATTTTCCTGCTGATCGAAGCAAAATATTCTTTTGTAGCTAAAAGCATGTCGGCAGAAACCTGGCCCGTATTTTCAACACAATAATAGGGATGAATTGAATCGGCAGTTGCACCATAACCAATATAATCCGGTACTACAACGCAGTAGCCGAACAGTGAGAAAAGGCCTTCGGTTGCGCCCATCCTCACAGAAGGAGCTTCATAATTTGCTCCCAGGGTATAATGAAGCCCTAAAATAGTTCCCAACCTCGTATAATCGGCATCTACAGAGGGGTAAAAAATTGCCCCTGAGGCAATGATTTCTCTTTTCTGAGGGTCAAGGGTCCGGTAATTTATAGAAACGACCTTTATTTTTTTATTGGGTAAACCCTTGAAAACGATCCCATTTGGGTCTTGTTTGGTTCTGACTGCCAATTCATACTTATCTATTGTTTCAACCTTGTTCACGCCTGCAAGGAACATCCAATCTTCCTCGGCCAGTGGTTCTTTCTTACAGGAGAATAAGGAAAAGATCAGGAAGCAATAAAATAATAATTTTTTCATCGTCGGGTTTGGTATTTAAAATCCTTCATTAAAAAAGAAATGCGCAGGAAATTTCCAGTCCTTTTTGTTTCAAGGCATCAAAGTACTCAGAATTAATTCTGTTCAGATTCCACCTGTATCGACCCTCAACCTGGAATTTCCAGATATCAAAACCCATCCCGGCACCAACCCCGAAATAAAGTTTATTGATATTACTCTTAACGACACTTTCGTCAAAGTCGTCAAGGTGGTAGAACAGATCTCCTTCATAGCTGACTACATAGGATCCATATATGGTTCCCAAAATATAGGGCCTGAATATTTTACTCAGTTGCAGCCCCACCTTAAAATTAACAGGAACGTCAATGGTCTGCAAGGTTGTTATTAAATCTGTAAAGTAAATCAGATCTGCATCAGTCGATGAATTTGTAAAAATAATTTCAGGTACGATCGAGTAATTTACAAAGCCTCCCATTTTATATTGAAAAAAGGCGCCGAAAGTCCAGCCCGACTTTGCCTCAAAGTCAGAATACAAGCCTTTGCCGTTGTTTTCAAGATGGATGAAATTGACGCCAGCCTTTACTCCGATTCTCCAGGGTCTTTCCTGGGCATAAACACTGCTGATGGCGCAAGCAAATAGTAAAATTATTATTGTCTTTCTCATATCCCAGGGGTAAGTTCTATCATGTAACAAACAATACAAGCATAAACAAAGTTATCAAAATAGCTGAATATGCACAAATCCACTATTTATTTTTTAGAAAGGTTAATGAATACTGCCTGGCTGCATCCCTATTTCTTTTGCAAAAACCCGTCGAACCAGGGTTTGGCGTGTATAACAGAGTAAACATAGGTAGCCCGGTGATCGGCTTTTGCCCCCGCAGAAATAGCCCTGGTTTCTCCGCTTCCCATGAGTTTATGAAATCCTTCGGCGAGTTTTGCCACATACACCGGAACCACTTCATCCGATTCCCCGTAATAATTGTTCAAAGGAGTATGGCAACGCCAGCGGTAAGCCTGCGACTTTTCAATGATCTGCCAATAGGGGGAATTACCGATATTCCCGGTTTCCATGAACGCAGGCTGTAAAAAGTTACGTAACGTATCGCCCGTGATCTTTCTGAAATCGGTCCAGCTGATCTTCCAGTTATAGAAATCCTTTGCGGTCTGGTAAAACTGAGGGAGAATGGCCGAAGCCGCCAGGCCGGGCATCTGGCAGTAATATTCCAACGCGAAAAGATAATTTGAAAAACAGGCAGGGATATAGACCGCATCGATGGGCTGGTAATTGTTGATCCAGCGGTCGACGGTGCCGAAGGCATCAATGGGGGCACTTGCCGTGGCGGCAGCAGCAACGGGAATGTTCATCTCCTCCAATTTGCGCAGGAAGGTCATGTTGGTCCATCCGCCCTGCGACCACCCGTGAAGGAACAAGGAGCCCGGTTTGATCTTCACGGCTGAGAGAACATCCTGAGCGGCATACAGCATATCGAGGCAGGCCTGTTCGGAACTGTATCTTACAAGGTAGGAGTTGGGCAGGTCTGAAACCCCTAAACCGAAATAATCGGCCCCGATCACGATATATCCCTGGGAGGCAAACTGGGCGATCATAAGCCTGGTCTCCATGGATTTATCCGGGTTTGAAGGGCACTCATTCTTCCCGAACACGGTTCCGTGCTGGTACGATACCACCGGCATGGAGTCCTTGCCGTTATCAGGTACGGCTACCAGTCCCGAAGTCAGGGTGCGTTTGTTGTCAAACTCAGGGATCACCGAATTATAGTATACCCGGTAAAGCTTCACGGGATATTTCGGGGTGTTGAATTGTCCTTTGAAATCGGCAAAGGACATGGAGGTTCCGGCCAAAAAGTCTTCCAGTTCCTTGTTGAGGATGCTGTTCATCTTGCTTAGATCGTAGGTTCCCAGGTACTGGTACTTGGTTCCTGATGAAACTTTGGTAAAGGTATCTGAGGTTTGGGCAAACAGGAAGGATCCGGCGCACAAAAAAAGAAGAAGAATCAGTGTTGTTTTTTTCATGGTGCAAATTGTTTATCCGGCGAAAATGTCAACTGTCATTCCGCTGAAGGTTTAGGTAATAAGATAAAAGAGACTCGGGTCGGAAACAGGTTGCAAAGATAAGCGGGGATGTGAGGATTGCTATTAAAAAATATTCGCTATATTTACAGTTTAACCAGCATTTCAACAACTGCGAAGCTTTGACAATTACGATTGTTTTCATCAATAATCTTTCAATTTATGAAAACCACAAAAAGCAGATTCGTATTCACTCTATTCATGATGACGTTGAACCTGGCTGCTATGGCCCAGCCCGGAGCGCTTGATCCCATGTTCAACGGAACGGGTTACGTGACCCACTCCATCAGCAACACCTGGAGCTACCCTATGGCCCTGTGTGTAACGCCTGAGGGTGAAATTCTTACCGGGGGATATAAGCGTGATACAACTGTTAATCCTACGGTTTTAACCCTGATGATCCTGCGCTACCATTCTGACGGGTCACTGGATCAGGGCTTTGGTACCGGCGGGATAGTTGGTACAGATTTCTACTGCACCGCAAATGATATAACCATTCAGTCCGACGGGAAAATCCTGGTTGCAGGAACCAGCAAAACCGGTTCCCAGACGAAAACCAGTTTCACGCTGCTTCGCCTGAATCCCGATGGCAGTTTTGACGAAAGTTTCGGCCAGGGAGGGATTGTTCAGGACACCCTGGGAAGTTGGGCAAGCGCAGTCTCCATCTTGCCTGATGGCAGGATCCTTGCAGCAGGTGCGGGGTATACCACAGGCAGCACCTCATTTCCGTTTTTTTTGCTGGCCAGGCATCATGCCGACGGAACCCCCGACACGACCTTCGGCAACGCAGGGTTCATCACGACACAGATCTGGAAGTGTACCGGAGCATATATATTAGGCATGGTGGTGCAGCCCGATGGCAAGATCCTGCTGGGCGACGAGGTTATGATCGGAAGGTATTGCATGGCCATGCTACGCTATAACCCCGATGGTTCGCTTGACCCGGGATTCGGCACAGGCGGATTGGTACTCGACTCGGCAGGGCTCAGAAACGGCTGCTATAAACTCGCAGTTCAGCCGAACGGGAAGATTCTTGTTCCCGGTTATGTCTATTTAACGGATCTCACCCATCCTCAATATTCGCTTTTCAGGTATCATCCAGATGGAAGCCGCGACTCCACTTTTCATGGCGATGGACATGATATCGGCGAAGGAGGTGCAGCCTATGATATCATGATACAACAGGATGGCAAAATCGTGACTTGCGGAAACCGCAAGAACGATTCAACCATCAAGCGCGGGATCGTGAAGCGCTACCTGTCAACGGGGGATCCGGATCCGGGTTTCGGGACCGAAGGAACAGCGGATCTTGATATTGAGAAACCCGGAGGGATGATAAAGCTTGCTCCGGCCCCCGACGGCAAGATTGTCACCACGGGTTACTGCAACGAAGTAACCTCTCCTATGTGGAGAAATACCTTAACCGCACGTATCAATACTTTCGGCCTCGGGGTAACCGATGCCGTAACCAACGAAACAGTAAACATCAGTCCAAATCCCTTCCGCGACAATGTGCGGGTTGAAGCCACCGGCCTGGCAGGCAGCGTCATCACGGTAACCTCCATGCAGGGTTGCGTACTGCTTAACAGCACAATGAAATCAGACCAGGAAACCTTCAGCCTGGGGTTTTTGCCGGCCGGGATCTACATCTTACGGATTAAATCAGGAACATTTTCCGTCGCTTCATGCATTGTTAAGTTGTAAAGCATAATGCAGGAACATGGCCGGTACCGGTGTTTTTATCATTTTGTCTCAAAGAAGATAGTGACGCGAAGGAGCTTCCAGTGATTATAAATGAGCACTACGATTATGCAGCCGACCACGCCGCCTGCCAGGCCTGTGCATGCTGCTACAAGCGGCACGGCAGTATCTGCCTTTTGCCAGAGCAGGATGACCGGCAGGGCAATTCCTTCATATCCCCCGGCCAGCAAGGCAAGACGAACGACCGATATTTTTTTTATCAAATACATATGACCGTCCGTTCTTATGGAGATCCGGAGGGGGACGACAAAGGGATAAACGAACTGGTAGGTGAAAAAAGTGACCATCACGGCGCATGAAACAGAGACAAAGCCCGCGAAAATATACCGCAGTGTCCATGAATCGATCTGGCAAAGGCCGGCCACTTTTTGAAACCCAAAAATCAGGGCCAGGAAGATCATGTTCCATAACGCAGCCGGAAAGATGGAGATGCCGGTTACACCAAAGCCATCAAGCTTTAAACCAAGATGGCTGATCATTCTGTTCAGGATCAGGAAAAGGATGACGATCCCTGCAAACCCGACTACAGCCCCTTCAAGCGGGGATTTAATCCCGACTGAAAAAAGTTCCGGCAGCCAAACCACGAGGGGAACCGTGATCATTTCGAGCAACCCGAAAATCCAGATCAGGTGGAACGATAGTTTATCTGGTGACAATCTGATCATGGGTTAAATTAAAATATGTTCCAAGCTTCCGGCCGTGAATTCCGTAAGCAGCAAAATTAATCGCCCCGCCAAGAATCAGCGAACCGGTAATGTTCCAGTCCGAAACAAGAAATTCAGCGTAAGTCCTGAAGTTAAAAGGAACCACCGGAGGGTCATATAAAAAAAGGGATTCGCCGGATCTCCACGCAAACAGGATGATCAGAAAAAAAACAAGGATTAAGAAAAAGGCAACCCATGAATAAGAGATCTTATTTGATGGAGCTTTATGCCGGAGAGGCTGAAGGGCAATTCTTTTGATGTTGGTTCCTGTAAAGAATATGACCATAATCACTCCTGAATAGGGAAACCGGGTGGAAATGATGCAGAACAAAATAAAAAGAACAAGATCAACCATGGCGGAGATCATCTGAATAGGGATCAGCGGAACATTCCGGAGCTCAGGATTTTCTCTCCAGACCCTTGCTTCGGAATCAAGGTAAATAAATCCAAACCGGCTGAAGGTTGGTTTACCTGTGCAACATCCATAGTTGAAGCACCCTAGCCGGCCGATGAACATGGTGGCTATTCCTCCGTAGCAAACGGCATCTCCCAGTGTCGCAAAAGGAATACGCTCAAACGCACAGAGAAAAATAGTCCCCAAAATAAAGCCAACGACGCCTCCCTGCTGATAGAATGTAGTTTGATTCATGTAGTAACGGAAATTGCGGAAATATTCAGTTATTCCGATGGGGAGGATCGTATAAAATTTGGCAAAAAACAGATTCATTATAACAAGAAATGACACCATCCTCCAGCAGGAGCTGCTTACCGGGAATCCCTTCGTGTAAAGGAAATATAAAAAAACACTATAGCCTGCCACGGAGCCCAGGGCAGCAAACAAACCAAATGTAACCAGGTTAAATGACCGGCCATGGAAGAAAACCACCGGGAGGTTGACGCAACCAAATCCTCTTTTAAAAAAAGTAAACATCTTCTGTTGAATATTGAGATAAAGGTAAAAAAACTGGAACAACCAATCTGTTTATTTGATCTCATCGTTCAAAATAAAAAATTGTACTTTTACTCCCCTTGATATGGTAACTCCAACATTCACCGACATCTACCCCTATGAAGACAATGCAGCCTTTTTTTTATGTGTGTGGACTTTTTCTGATAACCGCGACTTTGGCTACAGCCCAGGTTACGAAGCATGCCTGGCCGGGCAATGGAAAGGTGAACCGCATGATCGACAACATGGGATACTGGCAGCGTTGTGCCAGGGAGGGACTCGTCCCGGTTGCTCCCTTCACCCGTATCCCTGCCGCAATCTATACCGGAAGCAGGCTGATCGGAAAAGGTCTTCGTGAGATCGACTCTCCCGATATCTGCATCACAACGGAACCCTCGTTGTCAACCCAGAGTGAAAATTCCCTTGTGATGGATCCCGTCAATGAAAATGCGTTGATGAATTCCAACAACTCAACCCCCCAACCCAGCAATGGCAGTGTGAAAGGCGCCGATGCCCTGATCTCGCCCGATGCAGGTGAAAGCTGGTCGGGAACGGTAGAGGGCGCAGGTGGTTCCAATTCGGGTGACCCGGCCGCCGTGATCGACCTGAACGGAAGGTATTTTATCGGATTTATCGACAATGCCTACGGACAAAGTGTCGCCTATTCCGATAACCAGGGAGAAACCTGGACCACCTCCGTCGCCGGAATCAAACCATCGGGCGGTTCAAGCATGCTCGACAAAAATCACCTGTGGGCCGACATTAGTCCCACCAGCCCTTTCAAGGGAAACATCTATGATGCCTGGACAGCTTTTGGCGGATCGAACAATAAGCATGTGGAGGTATCAAGATCCATAACCAACGGATCTTCCTGGGAGCCCCCTGTCAAAGTGAGTGGGGGTTTAACTGGTAAATTATTCCATGGCGTCAACCTTAAAACAGGCCCCAACGGTGAAGTGTATGCAGCATTTACCATCTATGATAAAACGGCTCCTTTGGCCGAAAGCGCCATGGCCTTTGTTAAATCGCTCGATGGCGGCATAACCTGGCAACCCGCCATCCGCGCCGTCGACAGCATCAGGGGAATCCGTGACGAGGGAGTCACCCAGAACATGCGGGTCAACTCCTTTCCGTGCATGGCCGTCGACCTGAGCAACGGCGCCCATCGCGGAACCATCTATATCGTATGGTCCAACATCGGGGAACCCGGAATAAATACCGGCCCGGGATGCGATGTCTACCTTATAAAATCGACTGACAAAGGAGATACCTGGTCGGCCCCGGTAAAAGTAAATACGGATCTGCCCGCAGGGAAACAGCACTACTTTCCCTGGATCACCTGCGACCAGGCAACCGGAATCATCAGCCTGGTGTTTTATGATAACCGGAATTGTGCCCCTACCCAGGCAGAGGCATGGGTGGCATGGTCCCTCGATGGAGGAGCCACCTTCGAGGATATGAAAGTCAGCGATGTCACCTTCACCCCCTCCCCGATCCCGAATATGGCGGCAAATTACATGGGCGACTACCTCTCGATCGTTGCTTACGGGGGAAAAACAATTCCCTGCTGGACCGATACACGGTCGGGCCACTGCCTGACCTATGTCTCCCCCATCGACCTGGTTATCCCAAGGTCGTTGGTCATCAATACCAGTAACATTCTCAACGATACCACCTTTGGCAATGGCAATGGGTTGTTGGATTATGGAGAAACCGAATTGATCGGACTGAAAATGAAAAATACAGGACTTAAGCAGGCCGACAGCATCTCGGTATCACTCTCCTGCAGTAATCCCTGGGTTACCCTGCAGGATTCCGTTCTTTTTTATGGTGATTTTGATATCGGCCAGGAAAAAACCATCCTCGATGGTTTCAAACTCAGCGTTTCCGATTCGATTCCGAATGATGAACTGATCCTGTTCACGGTCAAAGCCATCGACCGCAACGACAGCATCACTTACAGCACCTTCCAGATCATGTCGCATGCCCCCGATGTATCACTGCTTTCAATGAGGATCCTCGATCCTTCGGGAAACAACAACGGACGGCTCGATCCGGGGGAAAATGCCACCATCCAGATTGAAACAAGGAACAAAAGCATCTGGGATGCCGAAAATGTGGTGAGTACGCTCACATCAGCGAACCCCTTCGTAACGGGAACCGGCGGGCCGGTGAATATCGGGACCCTTCATGCCGGGGAGACCCTTCAGGCCTCCTTCGATGTTGCAGTGAATCCGGATGCGGCCATCGGATCGGCGGCGCAGTTGCAGGACCATACCCTGTCGAAATGGAGGGCCACAGATAAATCCTTCACTGCCCGGATCGGTCTCCTGGTAGAGGATTGGGAAACCGGTACCATGACCAAATTTCCCTGGGAATTCACCAGCGCGGCAAATCCATGGACCATCGACCCGGCAGTAAAATATGAAGGAAAATATTCGGCCAGATCAGGTGCGATCGGCCAGGGAGAATCAACCGGTATATTTGTTCCGTATCATGTGATGCTCGACGACAGCATCTCTTTCTTCCGCAAAGTTTCATCTCCTGACCCGAATGACCTGCTGAAATTCTACATCGATGACCTGCTGGTTGCAATCTATTCAGGAGAGGGTGGAGATACGGCCTTTTCACGCAACGTTTACCCGGTAATGGCGGGTGTTCACACCTTCAGCTGGATCTATGAAAAAGGAAGCGCCGGTTCCTCATCACCGGAGGCTGCCTGGATTGATTATATTGTGTTTCCGCCCAGGTACATGACCAACGTCAGCGCAGGTGGAGACGGGATGATCTGTGCAGGCAGCACCTTTCCCCTGAACGGCCTCGTAGTCAATTCTGATTCATTGCACTGGAGTACCAGCGGATCCGGGATATTCAGCAATCCTGCCCTGCTGAATCCGGACTATGTCCCGAGTGCGGCCGACAATTCTGCCGGAAGTGTGAAGCTTACCCTCACTGCCTTCGATCAGAAAATCCCGGGGGCAAAAGACAGCCTGGATCTCACCATTGCAGCACTGCCCGTTGTGAAGGTAGGAAGGGACACCATCCTCTGCGCCAACCGGTCTATCCTGCTGGATGCAACCACCTCCGATGCGGCTTCCTATCTTTGGTCCCCCTCCGGCAAAACAACGCCTTCCCTGCTTGTTGATTCTGTTGGGATTGGCCTCCATTCGCGGGAGATCACCGTCAGGGTGACAAATCTAAATGGATGCACCGGAAAAGACACGGTGATGGTCTCGTTCATATTATGTGCGGGCATCGGCGAGATAGCCGGGGCAAGGGTTCAGGTATATCCCAATCCGACTACGGGACTGGTGATGGTTGAAATGAATACGGCCATACCGAAACAACTGGATATTGAAATTCTGAATGCTGCGGGCGAGTCGGTTTACAGGCAAAAGGAGCTTTATGTCAACGGGCTGGTCACAACCACATTGAACTTGTCAGGCTATCCGCAGGGAACCTATTTCGTTGAAATTTCAAGCGGGTCCCAAAAGGTGATCAGGAAACTGATCCTGCAGAAATAGCTTCTCCCGCGATGGGAGCTTGCAATTATTCCTGTGCCCTACTGGCATCCAGCTCTTTTTTCATCAAGGTGGTGGTTTTGGTGTTGATTTTATAAAAAATCATAAACAAAGCACACGACATGTATAAGATGCCGGGGATAACCGTAATACCCGCTTTGTTGATGCCAACATAGTTACTCCCGGCAGGTAAATGAGCATGAAAACAACCCGGAAATTAACGATCTGCAGGTCGATAAAACGTTTGAATTGTTTATTGACTTATGGTCTGCGCCAGGTGGGATCTACATGGTTGTGCTTCGGAACGGAATACAAAGAGCGGTCAGAAACATAGTGGTAATCAAACAGAATTTTGAATGGAATTTCATTTTTTAATAAAAGTACCATTCCTTAACTCTCTGAAGGCCATATTAAGTTCCTCCTGGGTGTTCATTACAATCGGACCATTCCAGGCAACAGATTCTCCTATTGGTTTTCCGGCAATCAGGATAAACCTGGCTTTTGCGCCCCCCGTTTGCACCCTGACATTTTCTCCCTTCCCGAACAGGGCCCCTTCGCCGGCACGCAAAGGATTTTCGGGGTTTTCATCGAAGCCGGCTAATCCTTCGTAGAGAAAAGAAAATACCGTATGATCTGAAGCAACAGGAATCACGAGTTCTGCATTTTCAGGCATTTCAACATCAAAATATTCAGGATCGGCAATGATATTTTCAACCGGTCCCCTCACTCCCTGAAATGTTCCTGCTAAAACCTTCACCCTGGTTTTATTTCCGAGTTCAACCACAGGAATCTTACCTGCAGGAATGTCCTGGTAACGGGGAGCAATCATTTTAGAGGCCGATGGCAGGTTTACCCACAACTGGAATCCATGCATTCTTCCCTGCTCGTATTTGGGCATCTCTTCGTGAATGATCCCGCTGCCTGCCGTCATCCATTGTATGTCTCCCTTTCCAATCACCCCCTTGTTGCCCATGCTGTCCCCGTGTTCTACCTTGCCATCAAGCATATAGGTGACGGTTTCAATTCCACGATGGGGATGCGGGGGAAAGCCTGCCATAAAATCATCCGGATTGTCGGACCCGAAGAAATCCAACAGGAGGAAGGGGTCCAGCATATCCTGTGTGTTGTGACCCAGGATCCTTGTCAATTTAACTCCGGCCCCATCTGAGGTGGCCTGTCCTTTTATGATGCGGTTTACCTTTCTGATCTTTTCCATAATACTTTTTCTTATTGTGTTTCAGCTTCTGATTTTATCCAAAAGCCTGTCTCTGCAAATATCCGGAATAACATTTTCTGTTGCAACATATGATTGATATTCCCATCCCCTTTTTTGTTAAATTTACCAACCAGATCCCTTTTAGTATAAACTGAATCACCATCCCTACATCTATGAAAAACAACTACCCGACAGCCAGGAATTATTCGCATGCCTCAGCCCCAATTTCAATATCAATGGTTCTGTTCCTCGGCTTTTTCTTATCCGTTAACTGGGCATCAGCCCAGGCGACATCACCAGCCACATCAGGCACGGATAAGGCGAATTTCTATCAGATCCAGAAAAGTTTCAACGACTACTGGAAAGGACGGGAGGTTACCAGGGGCTCGGGTTATAAGCCTTTCAAACGCTGGGAATGGTTTTGGGAGCAGCGCGTGGACCGTCAGGGCAACTTTCCGCCCAATAATATTGTGGTCACTGAGTCGGAAAAATATGCCGCGACCCATGCAACCGATTATCCCCTGGATTCGGCAGCCTACTGGACGGCCATGGGACCCTATGCAACAAAAAGCGGATATTTCGGACTGGGGCGCATCAACTGCATTGCCTTTCATCCCAACGACAAGAACATCTTCTGGGTAGGAACACCTTCGGGAGGATTATGGAAGACGACTGATTTCGGGAAAACCTGGACAACGAATTTTGACGACCAGCCGGTGCTTGGAGTAAGCGATATGGTGATCGATCCGAAAGATCCTCAAACCATGTACATCGCCACTGGTGACGGTGATGCTGCTAATTCAGTGGGTAGCATGAATGGCAGTGCGCCGGGCGACACCAAGAGCATCGGCGTACTCAAGTCGATCAACGGTGGGGCTACATGGAATGCCACCGGGCTGAGCTGGGGTTCCGACAGCAACGTACTGATCCGCCGCCTGGTGATGCATCCCACTAAATCAAATGTTCTTTTCGCTGCTACTACTTCAGGAATTTACAGGACAATAAACGGAGGGATAAAGTGGGATTTGCAAAAAGCGGGATATTTCACCGACATCGTATTTAAACCCCAGGACTCGCTGGTGATGTATGCCGCCAGAAATCTGGGGGTGGTTTTCAAGTCTGTCGATGGAGGGAACGCCTGGGATTCGCTCACCCAATTCAAAAACGGATATCGCATCATTCTGGCAGTAAATCCAAAGAATCCACTTTTACTGGAAGCCATCTGCACCAATGCGATGGATGGACTTTCAGGCTTGTATCGTTCGACTGACCAGGGAGCAAAATTTACTAAATTTTATCCCAAAGATCCCATTGATTCGACAAGAACAACACAGAATTTGCTGATTATTTATGCCGACACGAACAAACATGCCAAACCCTGGGGAGGGCAGGGAGATTATGACCTCTGTTATCTGATCAACCCCACCGATACCAACGAGCGCTGGGTGGGAGGTGTCAACACCTGGAAAAGCACCAACAGCGGTAAATCCTGGACACTCGTTACCTATTGGAGTGATACGGTGGCCTGCCCTACGGTACATGCTGACAAGCACTGGTCTGCATTCCATCCCCTTCAGCCCGGTACATTCATGGAAGGAAATGATGGCGGGATCTATTATACAAAGGACGGAGGCAAAAAATGGACTGACATTACCCGGGGTATGCAAATTGGTCAGATTTACCGGATCGGAGGGTCCTATACCAATAAAAACATGGTTATTGCAGGATTCCAGGATAATGGTACCCAGATTGAAAATGATTTTAACTGGCTGGCTCCCATCGTCATCGGTGGTGACGGTATGGATTGCCTCATCGATCATTACAATCCTTCGGTGCAGTATGCATCCTATTGCAATGGAATAATTTACAGGTCCACCGACCCTACCTGGGAAAACGACAAAATGAAAACGCAAATCTCCGCCAATATTCCGGGCAGCCCAGGGGGTGCATGGGTAACCCCCTATATTTTGCATCCCAATGACACCAGTACCTTATATGCAGGGTATCCGGATATCTTCAAGACCATGAACGGAGGTTTAAAATGGGAGAAGGCAAACAAACAAAACTTCCCAACCCCCAAACCCAAAAATGATATCTATATCAAATCCATCGAAATTTCACCAAGCAATCCAAAGGTCATGTACGCCGCCAGGCTGTATGCTTTCTTTAAAACTGATGATGACTGGCAAACCTACAAGGAAAAAAAGAATCCTTCGGGAACCGACAGTTGTGTGATAACCATGATTGCCGTGCATCCGACCAATCCCGAAACGTTGTGGGTTTCTTTAGGCGGGTATAAGAATAACAAGAAGGTTTTTCGCTCAAACGATGGCGGGGATACCTGGATTAACATCTCCGGATCGCTGCCGAACCTGCCGGTGAACTGCATAAAATATCAGAACAGTACCAATGATGCCCTGTATATTGGTACCGATGCCGGTGTTTTCTACAGGAATACAGGGATGACTGACTGGAGGAGGTACAGTCAGGGCTTGCCCAACGTGGTGGTGACCGACCTTGAGATTCAATACATGGCTGGTAAGATACGTGCCTCCACCTTTGGAAGGGGTTTGTGGGAATCGGAACTCTATGTAGAACCCGGCTACGTCCAGATCAATGGAGTTGCCCTCCCGATCAACGGTGGTAGTGTATCGGGTGCAGGGGTATATAGTGCCGGAGCCACGGTCATCATGAAGGTTGTCCCTGCTAAGAATATGCTCTTCAGGGGATGGTATGAGAATGATCTGCTGATTGCGGATTCTTCCAAAACAACATTGACGTTTGCAGCAAATTCCAACCGGAACCTGGTTGCAGCTTTCGCACAACCGGTAGGTGTTGCCGAGATCCCAAACAACCCGGTAAGGCTCTATCCAAATCCAAGCAGCGGACTGGTTGAAGTGGTCGTTGACCAGAGCATCAGCAGGAAGATCCGGTCGGTCGTGGTCACCGGAATCGATGGAAAAACAGTGTACCGATCAAACAATGTACAGGCCGGAGAACGTTTCACCATTGACCTTTCCTCGTGTTTTTCAGGGGAATATATTGTGACTTTATCCCTCGCCTCAGGCAGTAAATTCAGCAGCCGCCTGGTCATCCGGAGGTAGTTGATCAATCATGAGGGCGAAAGAAGCAGGCAGGACATTCCGTATCATGTGAACATCCTTATTTGCTGAAACCCATGTATCCATCAGGCATTTGTCATGATTGGCCATAGTTTTTATCTCCTCCGCGTTAAGCATCGTCAGCAATTGTTTCACTCCCCGTCAAAGGCCCTTTTCAATGCTCCAATATCAAACTTGACCATTTCTTGCTGTTTCATAGGCTCATAATCAATGTAAGGTAGTGAGAAATTTATGGATACCTTTCCGATTCAATGATTTTTTTCCTTGTTCCAGCCAACGGTTATCCAGGATGAGTTTATAGCGCATTTCTGCCAGGCCCGTCATCAAAATAAAAAACCGCCCATTTGGGAGCGGTTTCATAAATTCAATCGGGGAATATATCGGGATTATTCGAACGTGGCTTCGGCAGTTGTAACAGGCGACAGGGTTCCATTATCAATTGTAATAGCATCGACAGCATCATCAAATTCAGCAAGGACGGGGGTCAGCGGAGCCAGATCAAATATTGAAAAGGTCTCAATGGCCACATCATCAAAGGATGCTTCCATTGGGAGGACAGGTGCCAAATCAGCAAAATCATTGAGCATAACAGGTTCTTCAAAGGTTGCTTCCACTGGAGTCGCCGGGGCAAGGTTCATCGCATTAGCTGAATAATTTTCATTTGTAACTGGGGCTGATGAATTATTGTTATCCGCCAGAAGAACATTGATCTGAAGGGCCAGAACCGCTGCGAGGATGATTGATTTTGCTTTCATTTTTTTGTTTTTTTGAAATTGATGAAGCAAAGATATATCGGATGGCAGGAGTGGTCGATGCGTTTTCGATTGACAGGATTAACTTCCCGACAGATGGCGGTAAAAGCCCGATGAAAATGCAAATGGGGGGTTGGCGATGATTTTTGGGGTAAAAAAGGGTTAACGGGTAGTTATTGCTGCTTCAACGAATCATAATACTGGCTGACAACCTGTTTTGCCTGGTCAAAGTCGCTGGTGGCAATCATAATCCTGTTAATTGGCAAACCGCCCCCTGAATCCCAGGGAGCCATTGTTCCAACCCCACTGTAATAAACATAGGCTTTTATCTCAGCATTTTCCAGAAGACTCTGAACCAGGGCGACTTCCCATGCCGTGCCGGCAAAGACCTCGACTGGAATATCCTTGTTATTGTCAGCAAAATTTTTCATTCCAACACACTTGATTTTAGAAAAGCTATTGACCGGCAATTATTTTATAAATGTACGGAAACTCTCATTGGTTTCTGCTATGATCGCCCTGTTACCTTTTTCTCTACTATCATAGCTGAAGAGTCAGCGTTAAATGCCCTCCAAAACCTTGCTGTATAATTTTCAATAGGGTCGAAAGCCGAATGTCACTGGAATTATTTTCTATTCTTGAAATGTACGATTTATTTGTCCCGCACTTTTCGGCAAGCTCCTCCTGGGTCATGCCAAGTTTTATCCTGGCTTCTTCCAGTAAAACGCCAAGCCTGAAAGTTTCAAACTCTTGTTCCCATTTTTCACGTTTCGATGCTCCCCGTTTACCATACTTATTGACGAGGACTTCATCCAAAGTAGTGATGTTCTTATTTGCTCTCTTTTTCATTGTTGTATTCCTTCATTATTAGGAGCGCCTTTTCGATTTCATTTTTCGGGGTCTTTTGAGTTTTCTTTTGAAATGCATTACCCAAAACCACTAAATTCCCTCTGTCGAAGAAAGAAAATATCATGTAAATATTGTTTCCATGTTCAACACGTATTTCATAAAGCCCCTTAGTCCCTTCTACGTGTGCAAAATATTTTTCCGGAACTTGCCGGGGAACCTGAATTAATTTCAATGTCCATTCATTTTTTGCCTGAACCTTGTCAGCTTGCTCAACATAAAAGTCAAGAAAGTGCCTTTTATACGCAACTACCTGCCGTTTAAAAGTCACGTGCAAAGTTAACTCATTAGACAACATTTTCCAATTAATAATTCTGGTTTAATCTAATTCCTACCTCATTGTCCCCTGCAAACGGAAATGCCTGTAAAAACTCAAGTTCTTGACAACCCTCTGCCAATTTTTGTTGACTACAATTTCTTTTTAATAATCAACAAGAATAGATGCTCAACTAACTCCATCGAAGACTGGCCAAAGCGAGTGTTTTTTCCACCTTGATCATTTTATGCTTAATCCTGCAAAAACCCAAATAGTGAACCCCCTGTTGAAACTTTTTCAGTCATACGTCACAGATAGGGGGAGATTGGAATAAATGTAAAATCTTGTATCGGCCCTGGTCGACAAATCGGCCTTTGGCAGGTGCGTTGCTGAAATGACCATGGTCCCGTCGTTCTATCTCGACCGTGACAGGGTTCGGTGGACAGGCTATGGCGACGACCATGCCGAATGTACGGTGACAGTTGCGGCGAGGTTACTCTTGAAAATATTAGCCATTCCTGCAGTTTAAAAAATTAACTTTGATCCAACTTTTCACAAAATCTGAGTATTTAAAGAAAGTCGACTCAATATGGAAGCACGGAAACAACCTGAGCAAAAGATCAGCAAAAAAGTAGTGAAAAAAGTAGGTTTCATTTTACTTTTATTGTTAATGACATTAGCTGCTTACCCACAGCAGAACAGCAACCAAAATATCTCACAGGCTGTTCTTAACTCCCTTCCGGATTGGCTGGAAAAAATTCCAGCAGGATCGGAATCGAACTATGGCTTTCAAAGCCGCGACGAATTTTCACGGGCAGGTCTTGGAGATCCGATCGGGATTTTTGACCTGGGCGATGAATTTTACACGCAAACTGATCAGGCACCCCGCCTGGCATCCACCGGGGAATGGAGAATCCCTGTGACGGTCGATCAGAAGATCCGGGCGATGGTCACTGTAGCTAAACAAAATAATAGCTGGGTGATTGTGGATTTTGGTGCAACAGGACTGGCCGAAGGAATAAACAATTATGAAAGTAAATTGACGGCTGATCAATTCCGCAGGATTAAAATATTATATCTGTATCAGCCACTTTCAAAATTTCTTTTTTATGATGACCCCGCATCCGGACCTGATCAGATTGTCCTGTTGCCCTTGCGTTCAGCCGTTGACTATCTTGAAAGCCAGGGATTACAAACAACAAAAACCCTGACACTCGGTGAAGTGGTAAAAATAGTGCGTGCATCAGTCGCTTTACAAAATCAGGATAAGTAAAAAAATGTCAGCCATGAGAAAAAATATAAGCATAATTCTGGGATTACTTTTCTGTTGTTACTATACAACTGTTAATGCCCAGGTGCTGACGGTGGAAAAGGTCAGACAGAGTCAAACGTATTGGTGCTGGGTCGGAGTAAGTAAGTGTGTTTTGAAATACTACGGCAAAGATCAGGAGCAATGCACCATTGCCGAATATGCCAGGACACGGAATCCGGTAAAATTTGGAAATACTGATTGCTGCAAACCTGATCACAGCTGCAATCTGCCGAACAGCTTTTATGATGGTCCGGGAAGAATAGATGACATTCTGAACCATTTTGGAAGCATTAAAAGCAGAGGGCAATGGAGCTCTCTTGATGAGGCCACCATTACATTTGAACTGCAAAACAATCGCCCTTTTATCTTTCGATGGGGATGGAAGAGTTCCAATTTGGAAAATGGCCATTTCATGGTTGGGCACGGGCTTAAAGATGGGGATTTTTACTATATGGATCCCGATAAGGATGCAGGTTTTATGATTAAAAAATATGGATTTGTTGTCGAAAGTAGTCGTCATAAATGGACCCATACACTGGTTTTAGAGAGCAACGTTGGCTTGCCTGAATCTTTATCAACCACCCGGCAATTTATCTATCCAAACCCGGCCAGCAGTAAGATATCATTCAGGGAAATGCCTGTTTCCACGGGAACGATGATCGAAATTTCGAATGGCTGCGGGAATATATGTTACAGTAAGCCCTTTCCGGCCTCGGGAGAACTCGATCTGTCGGAACTGCCAAGGGGATTGTATGTTCTCAGGATGATATCCAGAGATCAGGCTTTTACAACCAAGCTCGTCCTTAATTAGTTGGATATCCTCCGGGGGATGTGTCAGCGTGAGTGTTTTATACGGTATGAAAAACACATACCGGCCTTACATGGTGCGTATCAAATTCCCGTTTTCTTTTCGCAGTTCGGTTTTGCCTTTAACGGTGGTTACAGCAATTTCACTCCCGTACCACTTGGCATTCGTCGCATCATTGTTCCCGATGGTTCTCACCAAAGATCCGTTGTCTTTGCGAATTTCCACTTTGCCGTTTTTTATTTTCAGGATGTTCATGGTTTCAGAATTATTGTGAACGGGAACTTATAGCAGGAGCAAATGTAACAGAGATAAATCACAAAATGCTTTGCCTTCATCAATTGAATTCGTCTATTTTTGCTTTATGAAACCAATTACAACACCTGCCGGGCTAATGGAAACGGTAAACACCTTCCGGATAAGCCGCACGATTCTTTCTGCTTTCGAACTTGGGGTTTTCGATCACCTGTCGGGGGGATGCATCTCCTCTGCCGAACTGGCAACCAAAATGGGCACCGACCCCAGGGCCACCTGCCGCCTTCTGAATGCACTGCACGGAACAGGTCTCGTGAGGACGGAAGATGGAAAATTTTCCAATTCGGATTTTTCGGAAAAGTTCCTCGTATCCTCTTCCCGGTCTTTCATGGCGGGATTGGGCCATTCAGCCGTGCTTTGGAAAAACTGGAGTACGCTGACCGATGTCATTAAAGTGGGTCATGCCTCAGAAGAGATACAAAAGAACGATATCAACGACCGGGGAAAGGAGTGGCTCGAATCGTTTATTGCCACCATGCATGCAAGGGGTGTTTCACAGGGTCGGGAGATGGCCGGCCTGCTTGATCTTTCGGGAACCCGGAGAACGCTGGATGTAGGGGGCGGTTCAGGCGCGTTTACCTTTGCTTTTATTGAAAAGAATCCTGCCATTACCGGGGTGATCCTTGATCTGCCCAACGTGGTCCCGATCACCCGAAAATACATCGGTGAGGCCGGTTTTTCCAGTGCCGTTACCGCTTGCGAAGGCGATTATCTTATTTCCGATTTTGGGCAGGGTTTTGACCTTGTGCTGATGTCGGCCATCATCCACATCAACAATCCTATGGAGAACAGCCTCCTGATCAGAAAAGGGGCAGATGCGCTGAACGGGGGAGGACAACTGGTTATCATGGACCATGTAATGAACGAGGAACGGACGGAACCCTTTGTCGGGGCTATGTTTGCCTTGAATATGCTGGTTGGAACAAAACAAGGGGATACCTATACGGAAAAAGAACTCCGCGACTGGATGCAGGATGCAGGATTAAGCAGCATCCGCCTGGTAACAGCCGAATCCGGAATGCAGATGATGGTCGGGATAAAAGATCACTTGTGAAACTTCCGGTAAAAACGTCAGGCTTTCTGTAACCCTTTTCCCTTGCTGGATTTTCCCGAAACTCTGACTCCCTTTCAACGGTTTTGGCTGACTACTTCAACCTGTTATTCTAAGACTGACCTGTTTTCCGAGACCTAATTCTATCAGCTTGAATAAAGTTGACAACTGAATATCACTGTGCCCGTTCTCAATTCTTGAAATAAAACTTTTCCGGGTTCCTGTTTTTTCAGCAAGCTCTTCCTGTGTCATTTTAGCATTACGCCTGGCATCCCTGATAATTTCACCAATTGCAAAAGCCTTGGCTTTAATCTCAAAATCAGTCCGCTTTTTACATCCAATGGGACCATATCTCTCGTCCAGGAGCTCATCAAAGGTTGTTAACTCCATTTTATCCTTAACAGTCGTCATTTTTTATCTGCTTTGAGTGTAAAATATTCACGTTTTATTTTCAGGGCTTTTTCTATCTCCGCCGCAGGGGTTTTTTGCGTTTTCTTTTGAAATCCGTTAAACAAAATAATCAGTTTGCCTTCATCAAAACAACAAAATATCCTGTAAATATTACTTTCAAATTCAATCCGGATACAATATAATCCCTCAGTCCCCTCAATATGTTCAAAGAATTTCCTTGGGATCCTTTGTGTTGTTGATACCAGGAATAGAACATGGACGATTTTCTCTTTAACTCTTTCATTTTGAGATTCAAAGAAATCTTTGAAAAAATGATGAAAGAATAGGATGGTTCTTACCTTATCCATTGCAAAGTTAACTAATAATGGAACAACATACAAGTGTTATCGGAAAACCCTGATATAATCGTAATATACTTCTACCTATACCTATGAATATTCCTTTTGCTTAATCCGGTAAATTCCAAAAAGTGACAGGTCAATTCTGCCTAGATTGAAAATTCTGTAATAAATGGATTAAGTCCTCCACGGTGTGGAAAAAGAGATTAAACAAGATGTAGGAGTTACCAAATAAGACCCTAGGCGGGAACGGTAATAAGCTGAAGAGAAAACCTTATAAATACAATCGAGCGACAGCCGCAGCTGCATTGGGGTTACTGATGTTATTCACAATCGATTGAAAGCTGCAGTTGTGGTGTGGTAACTATTGTTCCTCAACAATCGATATTGCTTACCCCACAAATTTCACAATATAATACCCAGCCACACTGACCATCGCGGTCAGGGATGCTCCCCAGGCGAGATCAATAAAGACAATATTCAGGGGAAAACCCTTCAGGGTTGCATAATTCGTTAAATCATAGGTGGCATAGGCGATAAAGCCAAAGATTGCACCCAGAACGATCGCCCTTACCACAGATTGCTTCTCCACCGCCGGACTGACGACAAAGATGAAGATTCCCACAATGAAAAGAAGATAAAAGATGATGGCGGCAGCCCAGTTCACTGTTTCCGACAGCAATGTCCCAAGGTATTTCTGGTAGATGTTTTTTGCGACCAAACCAAGCCATACCATATCGATGGCGAAAAACACAACGGTTGTGAGCAGGTAACTGATGATAATCCTTGGGAAGGTCATATACGGATGGTTTACTGATTTATGCTGATTACAAAGTTAGCGAACTATTCTGTTTACAGGCATGCCTTTCCTTGCAGAACTTCAGCCCTGACAGACCATATGTTATTTGACGAAAATTGATGCCTTCTTCAATTTTTGTTTTTCTATAGCTTCAATAGCAGGTAACTCTTTTTTATATTGCGCTGCATCCCACTTTATCCCCGCTGGTTCAATATACTCCTGCATCGGAGGAAGCCCAACCCTGTCGCGTCTTGCATCAACATTGTCAGGATCCTCCAATGGACAGACATATGTTTTTTTTGTAATGGGATCCATTCCCAGCTGACTTCCATAAATCTGCCTGCGCCCCTCTTTCAGTGCTACCCTGTCTTCAAGTAAAGCTAACTGATCAGCCCGGGCCTTCCCGTTTTTAACCGCCTCTCGCATGACGGGCAAATACTTTTCCTGCGTTTTCAGGTCGGAATGCTGAATTACAGCAAAGAATGTTGAGTTCCCGAGTTCCCCGACTACATCAGCACCTAACCAGCCATAATGATCAATGATAGAGGTAATCCTGACCGTATTTATAGAATCAGTTTTCCTGAGTTTTTCTTTGAATGCTTTATCGTTTACCATTGAATCGACCTCTCTTGATTCCCATCCATATTTTTCAGCAACCGCATTTAACTGATCTCTGGATTTTTGATCATCTGTAAAAATAGTATCTAAAATGGCAACCAGCTTTTTATTATAATTGGCCTCCTTTTTTTCTTTGTTCGATTTTACAATGCTTTTAATCTCCTCCCACCGGGGGTCATTGTACAATGGTTTCAGATCGTTATCATTTATCAGGTAATCATAATCTGCATAATTACCTTTTATGGCGATCATGAACAGAAGCGCGAAGGCGGAATCCGTTTCATTCGCCAATGCCCAGCTGCAGGCAGCATTATACCTGTCTTCCAAAAATCCTTTGTTCCCGTCCGCAGCGAATGCCTCTGCGTACTTTTTCCCTGATTTCAGATATTCTTTATTTTGATAAAGCTTGTTGGCCTCATCAATCAGTCTCGTATATCCCCCATTATTCTGGCAAAAAGCAATATGAACAACCATTAACAAAGATATTCCTAAGAAAATCAAAGCTCTCATAAAATAGAAAATTTCACCATTGCGTATTTTAACAACTTTTCAGACGACCTGTTCCATCATCGGAGGCATATATTCCTCTGATACAATATCATTCATCCGTTTTACTCTTTAAAGATACGAAAAAAGCAGGGAAAGTCAATACCCTTTATGTTATCTACAGGAGATTACAGGATGATATCCGGCACTTCCCGATTAAGATTTCTGTTCAAAGTGAGGTCAGAAGATCCCTCTAGTTTCATGTTTATTAATTTTAACTTTGTGATCTTATTGCATAAATAAAAATTCACCTAAATGAAAATTTTAGTTTTAGGAGCAACTGGCAGAACAGGCGGACTATTCGCCAGGCTCGCCGCTGACAACAATCACCAGGTAACTGCCATCGTCAGGGATAAAAAACGCGGAACCCTTCCCAAAGTAAAATATATTGAAGGTTCTCCGACGGATGGGGTCTTGTTAAACAACACACTGGAAGGAATCGATGCCGTGGTTGTTTCGCTGAATATCAACAGAACGTCAGATAACCCATTTGCGAAGGTTGTTTCACCGTTGACGCTTATCTCTGATACAATGAAGGCACTGATCCCCGCTATGGAAAAGAATAAAGTGAAAAGGGTTATAACCATCTCCGGATCGGGCGCAGGTGATTCATGGAAAGACATGCCCCTGATTGCGAGGCTTCTGATCCGCTACAGTAACATCATGCGGGCATATGAGGATCATGACCGGCAGGAACAGCTTGTCCGAAAGTCCAGTCTGGACTGGACCATCGTCCGGCCCGTAATGTTAAACAGTAAGGAAACAGATAAATACACCGCAATTTTAGGAAAACCTAAAGGTGCAAGCATCAGCAGGGGCGGAGTGGCAAAATTTACGCTCGATGCCCTTGAGAATGAAAAACATATCAGGGAGGTTGTGACCCTGTTTTCTTAATCGGAATGATCGGAAAGTGATGATTGGCGATCAACCGGTCATCCCCTGGATAAAAAGAAACTGAACTCACTGCCACGTCCCGGTTCACTTTCAACATGGATCGTACTGCCGTGAAGCCCGACAAACTCCTTGCAAAGGATCAGCCCCAGGCCCGTACCGCGTTCATTCTCCGTTCCATGCTTGGTGAACTTACTGTCGACCCTGAAAATCTTTGCTATGTTCTCGGGCGCAATGCCTACACCGGAATCTTTTACGGCAATCTCCAATTGATCGCCCGATTCCTTAACCAACACACTGACGGTGCCCCCTTTCGGTGTGAATTTTAATGCATTGGTTAGCAGGTTCCGAAGCACCGTATCGATCATATTGACATCCCCCAGTGCTGTTTTTCCCTCGGCACCCGATTGGGTGATCCCGATACTTTTTTTCTCCGCCTGGGCTTTCACCAGGGAAATATTTTCCCCGATCCGTTCATCCAGGTTAAAAGGAACAGGATTGAATTCCATCGTGCCGGTTTGAGAACGGGCCCAGAAAAGGAGGTTCTGAAGAAGTTCGTAGGTCTGGTTGGCAGCATCCTTGATATAGTTTAGTTGTTTTTCGATCTTATCCGCGTCAAAATTCCGGAAATCGGACAATAGGATCTCCGAGAATGCCAGGATCGAATGAAAAGGGCTCCTCAGGTCGTGGGCTATGATGGAAAAGAATTTGTCCTTCGTGGCGTTCAGGTGCTCCAATTCCTTTTTCTGCTGCTCAATCTGGTATGTCCGTTCTTCAACTTTTTCTTCAAGGACCGTCCGCTGCCGGATGAGATTTCGCTCTCTCCATTTGATATAGAGGATAACCAGGATAACCAGAAAAACGAAATAGGCGACGTAGGCAGGCCAGCTCCTCCACCACGGAGGATGGATCACGATACACAGGCTCTTTCCAGTCTCGTTCCATTTACCGTCATTGTTGCATCCCCTCACCGTGAATCGATACTCACCGGCCGGGAGGTTCGTGAAGGGAACAAACCGGCGGTTACCCAGGTCGATCCATTCATCCGAAACCCCCTCAAGTCGGTAGGCATACCGGTTATTCCCGGGATTGGTGTATTCCAGGGCTGCAAATTCCATGGTAAAGGTGTTTTCATTATAATCAAGGACCACCTCCTGGGTGTCCCGGACATCACGGAATTTTTTTATCCCGCCGATAATTGTGTAAAACGAGGTGAAGACGATCGGCGGAATAAAAGGATTGTCCCTAATCGAATCGGGATAGAAAGAATTAAATCCGTTCATTCCACCGAAAAACATCTCCCCGTCTTCGCTTCTGAAACTTGCACGCAGATTGAATTCAGGACCCTGCAATCCCTCCTGAACAGTGTAAGTTCTGAAGGTTTGTGAAACAGAATCAAACCTTGATAACCCGTTTCCGGTTGCAAACCAGATATTGTGAAGCCCGTCTTCCAGGATTTCAAAGATCCGGTTGTTAGGCAACCCGCTCTCCTGGGAGAAATAGGTGAACAGGGAGTCTTTCTTTGTAAAACGGTTTACATAGGTGCTTGTCCCGATCCAGATCGCTCCGGTATGATCTTCACACAGGGAGATGACGAAATTATCGCAGAGCGCGTTTGAAGAACCTTCGGTTTTCCGGAAATGGCTGAGTTTTCCACTGTGCGGATCATACGCATCCAGTCCGTTGAGCGTGGCAATCCAGATGAAGCCATCGCGGTCTTCGAGCAGGGAGTAAACCAGGTTGCTGCTGATCCGGTGGCTCTCGTCAGCCTGCTCTGAAAAATGCTCCGAGGTACCATTCAGGGTGCTGACCCGGTAAAGACCGTTTTGCGTTCCGATCCAGTAATTTCCAACCCTGTCCTGGATGATCATGAAGATCCTGACCCCTTTAAGATCCGGTAACCGGTTATTCTTAAAGTACGCATTCATTCTCAAAAACCGGTGTTTTCCCTGGTCAAAAATGAAAATGCCGTCACGCGTTCCTATCCAGATACGGTGGTCCTTATCGCCGAAAACCACGTGAACAAAATCATTCGTCAAACGTTGATTCCCCTCCTGGCGGGTGGAGTAATGTTCAACATGGCCGGTTCTGCGGTCAAAAAGATTCAATCCCTGGCCCCAGTTCCCGATCCAGAGGATACCCTCCCTGTCCTTGTATATGGATGCGATGACGTTCCCCAGGAAATCCACGGAATAGGGAGAATCGCTCCGGCGATACAGGTTGAACTTATGCTTTTTCAGGTCGGTCTTGCTGATGCCCTGAAGCGTACCGACCCATAGGTTTTCAGACCGGTCGATGAACAGGGAATTTACAATATTATGGCTCAGCTGGTTGTTTTCGCTGGTAAAGTCCTCGAAGAAAGGCTGATCCTCCTTCACGAAAGAGAGCTTGTTGAGGCCGCCCCCTTCCGTACCGATCCAGAAGTTCCCCCTATTATCCTCAACGACCGACCGGATGAAGTTATGGCTTAATGAAAAGGGATTACCCGGTTCATGGTAATAGGCAGTGAACAGCCCGGTCTTTTTGTCGTACCTGTTCAACCCGTTTGCCGTGCCTGCCCATACATCTCCCCGGTGGTCTTCGAAAAGGGCCGTAACGGTGTTATCACTGATGGCATTCTTCCTGCCCGGATCGGCCGGGAAAAAGCGAAAAGTCTTTGATTTCCGATCGAAGCAGGTCAGCCCCCGGGTTGAACCCATCCAGATCAGCCCGTTCGTGTCCTCCAGGAGGGGAATCCGGTTGTCCTTGACCGAGCTGTCATATTCGAGGGTGCTCGTAAAATGGGTAAAGGTCTCTTTCCCGGGATCATATATTGTCAGCACGGGAGGGGTGTTAATCAAAATCTTCCCGTCTGAACTTACGATGGCATCGTAGGGATAGTTTATGACATCCCGGGGGTATCCGTTGGCATAATGGATCCGCTGGAACCTGTTCTCTTTACGGATAAATCTGTTCAGACCGCTTTTGGTGCAAATCCAGAGATCCCCTCCCCGGTCTTCGGCTATTGAATAGATCCAGTTGTTGGACAGGGAGTTTGTGTCGGACGGATTGTAGGAATAAACCTCGAATGTATACCCGTTGAATTTGTTCAGTCCGTTCTGCGTCCCGGCCCAGATAAACCCCCGGGAATCCTGGTAAAGACAATTGACCACGCTTTGCGATAATCCCTCCCCGAGTGAATAGGTGGAAAAGAAATACTGCTGGGGCAGAACTGCCAAGGGGAGCAGCAAAAAAGAGATGAGAAGCAATCGCATGGCCACCTGAAGTTATGCTGTTATGGGTCTTGATATTTTGCTAAATATAACCAAATATACGAAAAGTCGGGGCAGAAAGGCAAAAAATTGAAAGGCTGGGGACATTATCCAGATTGCTTATATTTGAATGGATGTTCCTGGATGCAGTCAAAATTATCATAATTTTATTCATTCATTCTTATTTCCCGTTAATAAAAGTCTCATCTTATTAACCATCTTTAAGATTTGTCAAATGAAAAAAAAACACATATTAGGCACTATTCTGCTGCTCTTTAGCAGTGCATTGTTCATACTTTCAAGCTGTTCAAAAAAAACTGATGACAATCCTGAGCCAACTCCCGGAACGGTAACCGATATTGACGGTAATGTGTATCACACCGTAACGATTGGGACCCAGGTGTGGATGGTTGAGAACCTGAAAACCACTAAATACAATGACGGATCTTCCATACCATTGGTAACAGATAGTTTAGGCTGGCTTAACATGTCTACTCCGGGATATTGCTGGTATCATAATGATGCCGCTGCTTACAAAAACCCTTATGGTGCGTTGTACAACTGGTATGCAGTAAACACGGGTAAACTTGCTCCAACAGGCTGGCATGTGCCCACCGATGCCGAGTGGACCATCCTTGTTACCTATCTTGGAGGAGAACAATTAGCCGGAGGGAAGATGAAAACTACCGGCACCCTCGAGGCTGGTACAGGCTTATGGCAGGATCCCAATGCCGGTGCAACAAACGAAAGCGGGTTTACAGCCGTTCCTGCAGGCGGCCGTGGCAACCTTGGTCCGTTCTACTACGTAGGAGGCAACAGCGCCTGGTGGAGTTCTTCCGTTGTCAACGAAAGCATTGCCTGGTACCGGTACCTGGGCTATGGTTACAGCGGGATTTTCAGATACTACGATACCAAAAATGACGGGTTTTCTGTGCGTTGCCTTCGGGATAAGTAAGATAGGCAACTAATCTCTTACACATCGTAACGAAGCCCCCGCCTGAATGTATAAAACGGAGCTGACAAATACCGTGTTGAAGGAGCTAAGCTGCCTGCGTCCCTGGTAACTTTTCCCGTGCATCTGGCAGTTTTCAGCAGGATAATGCTGAAACCGGAAGTAACCAGTACCGGCATCAGTCTGCTCACCGGGGTATCTTCTGTCTTTTCTTGCAGGAAGAGAGGAAGGTAAAACCTGAGATCAGGATCGCAAGGGCGGCGGCGGTAGCAATGAGTTTCATCAGTCTCGTTTTTTGCAGGATAAGGAATATTATTGCGTGAGTTGAAAGTTTGACAGGATGTATTTTTTGAAAAAAACTTTGTGTAGTTTTGCTGAGTAACCTTATGGAAATGCTTCTATTTCTATCGTTTACCGGTATCCTTCTTTCTGTTATTCTGCTGGTCTTCAATGCAGGAAGATACAAATCATCACGCTACCTGGGTGGATTCTTTTTCCTCATCAGTCTATATGCCCTGAACTTTCATGTGTTTATTGATTCCTATCCGGTTCCGGTACTTAACCTCTTTTTTGTCCATCCCGACTTCCTGTTTTACCTGACAGGTCCTTTCCTTTTCTGGTATATCAGAAGTGTGCTGACCGACAAGTCCCAATTCCGGAGATCGGATCTTTGGCATCTGTTACCTGCATTCATCTACCTGATCTCAGTCATTCCTTACTTGTTTCTCTCCTGGGATGAAAAAACTGCAAATGCGGCATTGCTGGCTTCCGACATCGGAAATTTAAAATATATCCGGGCTTCTCTGTTGTATTCAGTGATACCCACTGGATTGGTTTTCATCAGCCGTCCACTGCTGGTTACAGGATATGCAATTGGGTCTTCGGTCATCTTCACCCGGTGGTTGAAAAACCGTAAAAACAGAACCGTTTTTTCCCATCAACAATACATGATCCCCTGGCTGACGGTGCTGCTGGGATTTGTCTTCATTTTGACAATCAGCCACCTGATCGCAATGACGGAAGCTTACCTTTCCCATAATCTGAAATTGTTCTTCACCCTGCGATTGCTGCACATCTTTTCCGGTATCGGACTCACTGGCTTGTTGATCTCTCAGCTGTTTTTTCCTTCCATCCTATATGGGATGCCCAGGATCCCGGCTACAACCCCAGCCGGAACACCGCCGGTACACAACCTGGTTCCGGATTCCGACCAGTTATCACGGATTTCGAAAGAGCTTCAGAAACCGGTTTTTGAGGCTGATTACATGAAGCAGATCGGGTCAAAGATTGACGAATGCATGCAACAGTTACAACCCTACCTGCAAAGCGATTGTAACCTGGCTTACATGGCGAAACTAACCGGGATACCCGCCCATCACCTGGCCTATTATTTCCGGGAAGAACAGCGACAGCCTTTCAACGATTACCGAAATCTTTTGCGGGTTCAATATGCCAAAAAGCTGATCCAGGAAGGTAAGACCAAAGGTCTCACACTGGAGGCCATCGGCCTGATTTCTGGTTTTTCCACACGGAATACGTTTTACATTGCGTTCCGAAGGGTTGAGGGATATACTCCAAGCGCTTTTGTGGAAAAGGAAAGCGGGCACCAGAAATAGGATTCCGGCGAAGCCCCCTTAATTTATTTCCTGAATGTTTTTTCAAAAATGATACAACTTCTTCCTGATGGGTTTAGGCTGGTATCAGTTATTCTGCTTCCTTTGTCCCCAGAATTTGAGATTATCCTTCCCAATGAAGATTCTTTATCTTAATCCAATCGATATCGTTCAGTAAGCATTATTTAACAATTAATTAAAAATGGAGGTTTTATGAACATGCAAAAAATCAATCGGTTCTGGCAAAGCGCAAATTTGTTTCTGGCTCCGGTTTTATTGGTCATTCTTATCTATTACAGAAATACCATGCCTTTTTATCAGTTTCTTTTATGGCTTCATTTACCCCTTTTGATGTTTCATGAATGTGAAGAATATGTTTTATCGCCGGTAAGTTTTAAAGAATTTTTCAATCTAAAAACTCCTTTTGGTTCCCAAACCAATCCCAATTACCCGCTTGATGAAGGCTATGTATTTCAGGTAAACATAATGATTGCCTGGCCTGTGATCATCATCGGCGCTCTTCTCGCCAATATTGCACCCTGGGTAGGATTCTCCATGATGATATTTGAATTGACGATCAACAATTTAATGCATACCATTATTTTTCAACCCAAGAAGCCTGTCTATAATCCCGGCCTGATCACAAATTCCTTGTTGCTGCTGCCTCTCGGTACAGTTACATTCCTGACTGCCCTCGATTTCTTTCAATGGTATGATTGGGTGTTTTCGATCATTCTGGGTGCATTAATATGTGGATTATTAGGCTATAAGACGACAAGTCGCCAGAAAAAAGGGGATCAGGCAAGCATGAAAACCACGTAATATCAACCTTCGGATGAAACAGTATCTATTCGTTATCCTGATGCTCAGCGGGAGTTTTTCTGCCCTGGGGCAGGAAAGTACCGGTGTGCAAAGTGCCAAAAACAGGCGCTTCTTTGCCGGTGCATCCTATTCATACATGTCAGTCGACATGAAACTCAGCTCGCTCTCCCTCCATTCCGTCTGGTACGGATCGGATCTGGGAACCCGCGATTTTGAAACCGAAGAAATTGACAACATCAATGGTTTTGTCGACCGGCATTCGAATGTCAACGTGCTCAGCCTTGAAGCCGGGATGAACTTCATTAACAAACCTGAAATTAAATGGAAATTTTCGGGAACCCTGCTGCTAGGGATCGGACAGAACCTGACTACCGTGCATAACAATGAGACCGGGGTACAGGAATATTCGTTCAATTCGGGTTTTTCAAAACCCTGCCTGGGTCTGGGAATAAATTTTGGCTACCAGTTTAACAAACACTGGGGTCTTTCACTTCGGCCGTATGTTGTCGGCACGATGGGAACCATTACCAACATCGATGACCAGGTAAACCCCGACCCGGTCAACTTTACATCCGTCAAGAAAGACAAATTCAGCACCCTCTACCTCCGGAGCAGCCTGATGGCCGGCTATACTGTTGGACCGGTAACAATCATGGCCGGACCGGGTTTCTATTATCTCTGGGCAAAACACAAATACAGCCGCGAATACACAAATATCAACGACGGGCAAACCATCACCGAAGAGGCTACCTATGTGCTGGTACCCCGTTCGTTCATCGATGGAAGCCTGGCCGTGAGCTGGAAAATCATCCCTCAGCTGACGCTCCAGGTGCATGCCGGAATTGGTAAGGACATTATGGTCGACGGCGGACTTCACTGCAATTTTTAATAAAAGCTAAAGAAGAGCAGATCATGAAAACATTGATACATCTTATTTTAATGCTCATCCCGGTTTTTGGTTTTGGACAGTCACTGTTTCCCGAAGCCCACTGGAAAGACGGGAACGACCGCCCCTGGTGTGATAAGGGGATCGGCACCGCCTTTACATCTAATAATGGCATTCTGACATCGTTTAATTATCAGGGAAACGGCACCCGCGGTGGCGGTCATGTTTACATGTACACCATCGATGAGGGGCTCATGACCAGCCAGACCGATCTGAGCAATGTTAAAATGAGTGATTTTAAACTGGGACCCTCGGCAGACCACGACAACCGTCTTGAGTTCAATTTTCCTGGTGAAAGTAATTCCTATGATGAGGGCCCGGTGTTAGGCAGAGCCTTCTTCTTTCAATATGAAACGCAGATCTGGTATTTTATCCATATTCGTTCGGCAAACCAATGCGACCATTGTACTGAACCCGACAATGACAGTTATGAATGTTTTGCCCGGATCCCCGACAACACCGACCTGAAATGCTTCACCTATTACAATACTGTGAAACCGGTTTCCACGGTGCTGAAACAGGGAGCTTTTCAGCTTGACAGCCTGGTCTATTTTCTGGCTTTGGATAAGTCGGTAACACCTAACCATTGGCAGATCCAGGAATACAGGCTCGACAGTACCGACAGCCAATTCAAATCCAACAACAACACCATTGTCAATATATCCTTGACCTATCCATATCTCGGAGGAATTTATTCCAGAATCGACAGCCTGGGAAGAAACTACTTTCTGGCCACCTTTTATGACCAGGCTGGCAACTGGCAGGTTGGCAAACTGATTCCGGATATTTCAGGAGGAAAGAGAACTTTTCACTGGGAGTTGATGTTAGACAACAGTCACTCCAGCCCCTTCACCTCCACCATTGCCGCAACTGCGCTCTTCGACGGAACGATCAAAGGCAACCGGGTAACTGGCGACATTCCGAATAAAACGCAATCCGACCGGCTGATCCTCTTTGGCGAGAGCCATGACAAATCGAGCGATGGGTACTATCATGTTCAATATGGTGAATATCATTTTGAAAATGATAACCTGGTCCTGGACGGTAAGGGAGAGATCTCTCTTCCCTCCTCGACCGGAGCGTATAAAGTGAGTGATTATTATCACCTCTATGCCAGTTATATGCTGTTGCCCAAAGATTATAAGTCGGTGATGAGCGGTACCGACGGGTACCAGCAATACATGTGGCTGCTCTATCCCGATCATGACAGGCATTTCAATGCAGCCATGTTTCAATCGGATTTCTGGTGTGTGAGCCCTGAATATGAATACAGTCCCAACCTGGACGATGACGAGAGGTATCCGGGCATCAGCACACTCTGGACCCTGGTTGGCATTGCAGATGGCCCTCCTCCTGTCACCATGAACTGGCATAAGTGGGATTCAACCTGGCAATTCCCTGTCCCTGTTACAAAACTGGAACTGGAATCGGAGAGTTTTGGCGCCACTGAATTCACCACCCAGACCGAGAATGAATGGAGCGCCGGCCTGAGCGTTGATGTGGAGAGTAAACGAAAGAATTATTTATACCAGGGCTCCATCGGTTTCAAACTGAAATTTTCACAAACATTCGAGAAAACCGTATCAAGTTCCGAAACCCATAAGGTGACCTACACAACACCTTTTGAGCTGGAGGAGGAATCACAGGAAAATGGCTATTTTCTGTATATTGTGCCGGAGATCAAACGCTACTCCTTCTCGTTGTTCCCCTGGTGGGATGATCCCTCAAAACAGGATTATCCGATTGTCGGTTCCTTTCAGTATCTTTTTCAGACCATCGCCAATAAATCTGTCAAGCATCCAGTACCCATCAGTCAGCCGCCATTCAACATCGCTGAACCGAATGCTACTGCAATGGAAGACTGGTATTTTGACAAAGGCCGTGAGTTTCTGATAGAACAGGCCGGTGATTATGATCTTGATCCCGTTCTGAGCCTGACATGGGAAGATGGCGGGCCCGGTGGATATGGAACCATTGAGACCAGCGAGGAACAAAAACAATCGGATTCACAAACCAACAGCTGGGACTTTGAAGTCGAAGCCGGATATACCGAAAAAATACCGGATGTATGTTTGATTGACATCAAAGTATCAGCCGGATACAGTGGCAGCCTGATGAGCGAATCGAGCACAGTCTCAGAATTCGGCAAAAAGATATTTGCATCCCTGGAACAACTTTCTGCACAAAGTTTTGGCGTGAATATCGGTTACCTTAGCATGGATTTATATCTTTTTACGAATGATGTAAATCCGAACTGGTGGTTTTACGAAGGTTTGAATCATCAAAAGCCTTTCTACCTGGCCTGGGTGGTAACCAAAGCCACGCAATCACTGGTTCCGGTCTCTCCTCCAAACGGGAAGCAGATCAATCCGAATGATTTGTTATTCTCCTGGCGTCCCGACCATGGGACCCTGGGCGATTACGAGCTGGTGATCGCGAAATCCACTCCCATTGCCAAAACCAGCATTATCTACCGGAAAAAGACAGGGGATGCCACAGAGGCGTCGGTCGCTGATTTTGCCCCTGAGCCGGGAAAAACCTATTACTGGAGCGTAAGAGCCCGCGATCAAGAAGGAAATTTAATCCATTCCCCGATGTCCAGTTTCTCGATCCCGAAAGAGGAGCAGGACCCTTCTTCTTCACCTAAGTTAGGTGCTGTGGTTTCCTCCAATCCTGGCACCAAAGAGGATATACGGATTGTCGTAAACCCGCTGGCCGACGGACCGGTCAGCCTGTCGCTGTTGAACCTGAGTGGCACCGAAGTGTACCGGAAAGAGGTTACCGGAACCACCAACCAGGTCATCCCCTTCTCGTTTGCTGGAACCCAACTGGCGCCCGGGCTCTACTTCGCGGTCATTCAATCCGACGGTGAACGCATCGTGAAAAAAATCATTATCAACTGAGGTAGGTCAGCCGCTCAATGGGACCTCACCCCCATATTTTGTCTTTGATTAGTTTTTCTTTTTCTCAGGGATCAACAGGGAGAACAGTACGGCCATCATCAGGGAAAAAATGAAGCTGGCCAGCCTTTCCGAAATGCCCGTCGGTGCCTCGAAGAAATTTTTCCAGATCACAGTCGATACGGTCCCCGAAATCAGCGAGGCGAATATCCCGGCACGTGAAAACCGTTTCCAGAACAGCAGCAGGATCAGGGCAGGACCGAAGGATGAACCGATACCCGACCATGCATAGGAAACAAGGCCATACACTGTATCCTGCATTGTAAATGCCAGCACAATGGCAATGGCCGCGACGACAAAGGTCATCCCCTGGTTGAGATAAAGCAGCTTTTTGGGTGAATCCTGCTTTTTCCTTAAGCTGGAATAGATATCCTCGGTGATGGAAGCCGAAGAGACTGTGAGCTCTGAAGAAGCAGTCGACATCATGGCGGAGATCACACCCGATAAAAGGACACCGGCAAGCAAGGGGTTGACCAGGGCAACCACCATGACCGGCAGTATCTTTTCGGCATCCTGCGACAGTTTTGTGGCCTCTTGTCCGAGCATGCCTCCCTGCACAAAGGCGATCCCGAACAGGCCGATCAGGATGGCACCCGTATAGGCCAGCAGGGTCCAAACCGTTGCAACCCATTGTGCTGTCTGAACCCCCTTCTGGTCGCGGATAGCCATCATCCGTGTGAGAAGCTGTGGCTGCCCGGTGTACCCGAGTGCCCAGCTAAGCCCGCTCATCACCAGGATCAGCGCCGCGGAACCAGACAGGCCATGGGTAAGTGATAAATATTCAGGACCCGCTGCCTCGATGGACTGAATGATCTGTATGTCGTGGGAACCAGCAACAAGCACTGCAATAATGGGGAAGACAACCAGCGTGAATATCATGAGGATGGACTGAAAAACATCGGTGACTACAACCGCGATGAAGCCGCCCATGACACAGTAAACCGTAACAACCACCGAGCTGATGATGATCCCCCAGAAAGGATCGAGTCCGAAGGTCTTGTTCAGTACTTTTCCTGAACCACTGAATTGTGCTGCAATGTAAAAGACAAAGAAAAATACCACGATCATGGCTGAAAGCATGGCTATGGACCGTTCCGAGCCCGGGATTTTTTTGGCGATCAGGCTGGAAACCGTCATCGAACCGCTCCTTTCTGTTTCGGAGCGAAGCCGGTCTGCCATAACAAACCAGATGAATAAAATGCCGGTAACGCAGCCCAGGGCGACCCAGATTGCACTCAGCCCGTCGGAATAGGCATATCCCGTCAGCCCCAGGAGAAGCCAGGCCGACTCTCCCGTCGCCCGCTCAGAAAGCGCCAGGGCGGTTCCGGAAAATTTTTTTCCACCAAGAACAAAACCTTCATGGGTCTTACTGCCCCGCGAGTACCACCAGGCGATCCCCATTGTAATAACAAGATAAGCGATAAATATGGCTATCATGGACAAGATAAATTAAGGGGTTGATCTATTATTTAACTTTGCTGAAAACCCGTTAATCCTTCACGCAGCGAACGGCAAACCCGGCATCTTTAAACCATCTCCACGGGGAAATACTGTCGGGCATGATGGTCAATGAGCGGTACCATGCCGTTTCCAGGTCCAAAAATTCGGTTGAACTCCACCAGTAGCCCATGGTACCCAGACTCATATAATAGCAATATCCCATGCGGCAACCACCCGGCAGGGCAGTAAAACCACAGCTGTTATCGGATGTATTGGTGTTTCCCCAATGCGTTTCCCCCTGCTCTTTCAACTTGCTGACGGACAAATTCACACCCCCCAGGTAGGTGACCAGCGTGTCCCATTCGCTGCTTGCCGGCACATGCCAGCCCGAAGGGGCCAGGATGTTGCTGTCAGAAACGGCGAACCAGTTGTACAACCGGCCATACGTTGCAGTTTGGACAGGATTTTCCTTGTTGTAATAGTTACAATAAGCTCCCGTCTTAAGCGCGCTCCATGTAAGACTGTCCATGACGATGGGGATTGGTTTTCCATTACGGTACCTGGTCGTGCGCAGGTTCTCCGCCATCCAGGTCTGGCTGCCGATCGTTATGGTCTTATAGATATTGCCATCCTGGTCGGTCATGTTTCCGTAAGCTAACTGAGAATTAAAGATTGCGGTAGTCTTGCCGTTGTATGGGTTAGTGGTCTCCTCAGTAGCTTCATCTTTCTTACAGCTGCCTGAAAAAAATATCACCAGTCCGATCAGCAAAAAAGTGGAAAACCCCGGTTTCTTTTTCATCATTTTCAGTGAAAATGTTATGATGTGAAGTTCTTCAGGTTGATCACCATTACCGGTAACTGTTCAGGGTTGAAAAGCAGCTCTTCATACCAGCCTGCCGGGCTTATTGAAGGTATTTCAACGCTGTGCCTTCCCATGATCAGGATCATGGATGCCTTTTGCAGGCTGGCATGCGATCTGAGTGCGACCGGATACGAAGTTTTTAAGTCGCCTGATGTGGTTGAATTCGGAATCTGGGCACTTTGAAGCCTGTCGCTCAGGTCACGAATGCATACCGACATTCGGTTTTTAAGTTCGGGATCTGTTTCGCTGGGCTGAAATAAAAGTACCTGTGCCTCGAAAGTTCGGGCCATTTCCTTGATCATTTGAAACTTATCATCGATATCATAATCATCGATGAGCGGAACCACAATTTTTCCGGTTTCATTCATGGGCAGGTTCTGCACAACCACCGTTGGTACGGATGACTCATAAACAACTTTAAAGATATCGCTTCCAAGCAGGTATTGCCATCCTTTCTTCCCGTGGGTTCCCAGTACCATCATATTTGCCCCAATCTCCTTAACTGTTTCGTTGATGGTTGTATAAATCTGGCCAGACCGCTGGATGGTATCAACCTGTACGTTTTCTGTTTCCCTGTAAAAATCCTGGTACGCCTTAAGTTTGTCATCAACAATTCCGTGGCCGGTTTTATTATGAATGATATGGAGAATGCATACTTTGCTGCCAGAGGCGCTGGCAAGTTTGACGCCAAACGAAACCGCATTGTCACCTTCCGGCGAGAAGTCAGTCGGGACAAGGATGGTTCCTGGACTAAATAATGGGTTTGATTTCATTTTTACAGGATTTATATCAAAAATAATAGTATCAGACGTGGCAGGTTTTAACCTTCATTATTCACAAACCCAAATGTCGACAAAAAAGTGATGCATTGGCATGGGGAGACAGAAAATTGTTTTTACTGATTTGTCGCACTCCAACTCCATTTACTGATGTCAACGGTGCTTTCAATTACCTGCTCCTGGTCATCCGGCAGCTGATAGAAGAAGTCGGTACCTGTTACCCGCTCCACACTGTCAATGCTAACCGCATAATGCTGCAACGGTTCCTGCGAACCCTGGTTGGGCATAAGAAAGGCAATGGCCTTGATGTCAGGTTCCGTATAGTCCAGGATTACCTTGTAGAAGAGCGCAGGAACGGTTATCCTGTTGTTCCCGATGGACGGTAGCCCTTTTGTTAAAACCGTCCCTGTGACCACATAAACCGCCTTGTCGTCGACCGCCCACTGCCTCACCTGCGCTTCAAGTTTTGACCAGATGCCCCGGTTGAAACTTCGATTCTGCGGTGCCATATTTGAAAGGTAGAACGATTCGGCCATTGTCTGGTATGAATAACACATATCGGCCGACGGAGCCAGATGCCCCCGGTCATAGCCTGATCCTTTGTAGTCGGCATTTGAAACGGTGCCGGACGAAAGAAGCGGGTCGGGAATAAACCTGTCATTGCGTTTAACCACCGCAACGGTCTCTTCAGCCGTGAGTTCGTAGGCAACCCAGTTGGCAATGTGACAGGAGGAGTTGAATGAAAGAAAATAGCCTGTATGTTTTAGGATCTGGTCGTGGGCACCGGGCCTGGGAAATTCAAGGTGTTCAATGGATACCGGGTGAATTTCGGATAATGTTTCAATCCGGACTGGCTTCCAGGTTCCATCCTGATAAATGAGAATTTTCTTGCCGTCGGTGGTGGTAGCTTCCTGTTGGGCAAAAGAAACCACGAAAATCAAAAGAAAAAACGGCAAAATGATGCTTCTGTTCATCTTTTTGAATTATTTGCGGATGATCACCTTCCTGTTGATTACACCGGATGCGGTTTTAATTCTGAGGAGGTAAAACCCGTCATTGAATGGTGCGGTAAGGATGGTGCATTCAGGAACTGGTTCGGGCAATTCTATATTCATGATCTCCCTGCCTTCAATGGTGTTCATCTGGTATCCTGAAATACAGGCCTTCCTGTCAGTGGAATGAATAATAAGCCTTTCTGATACTGGGTTGGGATATATTGTAATCCCGCCGGGAGCATCCGTTTCACCAATCCCAAGCGGATTTCTTGCAATACCTATTTTGATCTGGTAAGTTCCGGTTTCCCCGGTATATTCAGGAGAGAGATGGAACAGAACAGCACCTCCATTGTTCATCACGATGTTGGGTATGGTGTCGTCAAATACGGCCGACCAGTTCTTCCCGTCGGTTGAGTATGACCAGATCCCTTCAAGGGTAAAGGCATGTGACGGATCACTCCTCAGGTCGTAGAGAATGCCGGATAACACATAGGTATGTCCCTCCGGCAGGATGATTTTATAAAAATCATAATCCAGGCCGTTGTGACAATTTGCCCCATTGGTCATGATGACCGCAGGATTTGTTTCGAAACCGACCGGCAGCACAGTAGCAATCTCCGGCGAGTCGTTTGATTCATACTGGTCTGCCGGAAGCGGGACCGCCAGGACCCATATTTTTACAGGATTTCTGTACACACTTGATCCGACCAGCTCCCATTCCGTCGCTCCTTCAGGCAGATACTGCAGTGCCAGCAGGTAGGTGCCGGGATTCACATTCAGGCTTTGCATGTTGAAGGTAAGTCCATTCGTATGTTCCTGAGATGGAAGGGTAAAACCTGTTTTTTCTTCGATAACATTCACCGAGTCTCCGTCAACATCGAACAGTGAAAGGGCAAGCGTACCGTGCAGTTCAGCGGGTCCGTTGTTTTTTATTTCAAGCTGAATGTTGAGCGGATTACCCTGTAAAATGATTACGCCGCCTCCAATATTCATGTTCGAATACATCTCAATATAATTCTGATTGACGATTTTGATCCGCTTCTCGCTCAGGTATGCATTGGTGTCGATCACATCCTTCCAGTTGCTGTCGCCCGTGCTGTAATTGATTCCGACATAATACGTTCCGGGCAGCATGGCCGGAATGCTTTTATTGGTAAAGGTGATCCCCGATGGGAATTCGGCTCCTGGCTGAAGGGTGACCCCTTTTAGAACCTGGACATAACCGATAAAGATGTCGTTGGTATCAAATACAGCAGCACTAATGTCACCGTTGAAGACCACCGGGTCGTTGTTGATGATGTTGGTTTGAAATGAGATCGTGTCTTTATAGCTGATCGTGTCTGATTTAAAGGTGATGGGGGCACTCATGTAAAGCTTATAATACTTATTTCCGCTGCTTTTTGTATTCCATGGTTTGACTCCCAGGAGGGCATGCTGCCCCGAATTATAGGCGCCTGTTCCTCCTCCGATACCACCCGAGCCCGGGTTGAGGTTATCGAGCCGAAAGTCACCGTCAGACTTCCCCCCCCATCCCCAGTTGATATGAAAAAAATCGCCCATAATATTGGTAGAATAACCATCGAGCACAAAGCAGTGGCCTCCGTCGCCGTCCAATCCTCCATAAATGATTGGCCTTTTTTCATCCAATTCTTTCTTGAGCATGGTAGTCCATACAATATCGTTGAAATTCTCCTTCTGAACTCCCTGCAGGGTGCTTTCATATCCAAAATAGGTTTTAAGGGCATATTCGGTGCAATGAATGCGAGGAAGGCTTCGGGCTGTGATGATTTCGGCAGTACTGCCTCCGGCCGATGCTACATTATAATTCATTTCAACGCTTACCCCGCATTGATACATCAATTCTGCAACGGCCCTGTTTTGTGCCACCAGCTTATTTGGCATTGCTTTCCAATCGTATGTGGTATGTGAGAAATTGGCCGCCCGTGTCCCGTATAACTGGGTTATATAGGTATGATGGTTGGTTCCTGAACGAGGCCAATTGTGGTACTTCATGACCATCGCCATGGCCGTTGCAACACATCCCGTCACCGTCCATTCACCGGTAAAAAGATTTCTCGGGCAAAGTGCATTATAATAATAGGGCCCCTGGTCCCATGTCGTTGTCATCAGGGGGCTTACTCCCTGGAGCGACCCCGGAAGCTGAGCAGACGGATTGCTTTTTGAAAGAGAGGCCCATTCCGACCTTATTTGCGAAGTGGCCTCAAGCCCTTCAGTTATCGCAAAGCTGATCTGATTTCCATAATTCTCCAAACATCCGGCAAGGTTGGCTGGCATGTTATCGGCAACAAAAGCTCCTTCTGATGAACTGGCCAGAACCGGATGTACCACGTCATCGCCTGAAACAATGACAAAGCCCTCCGAGCCATTGATGTTATAAATATAATACAGGGGCGCCGGCGAGGCACTGGATTTTGCAGTGGCCGTTCCCACAGGCGCATAGCAAATTTTCAGGAGAGCCGTTTTTCCGTGCTGAGAGAATGCAGGGGTCGAAGCAAGGTAATTGGCCGCAACAATGCGGGCATCCTTTTCCTTAACCGTTGTTCCTTGTGAATAGCCAAAGAACAGAAAGACTGTCAACAGAGTTATTACCGGTTTTTTCATATGCGTGCATTTTAGCAGAATCAGAAAATGAATGCAACCACCCGGCTACCTGAACAATTCATCAAGCTTGGGTTGTTTGCTCAGGAAAGCATTGATTTTTTCGGGTTGAAGCAGGGAATAGAAACTCATCGCCTCCCCGGGAGTAGAAAAGATCAGGCCATATCCGGAGGATTTCAGCAGGGGCACCTGGGGGTCTACGATGAGATCTGTAAAAATGGCCAGGTAGTATTTTATGATACCATTATCCTTTGTGACCAAAAAAGAGTAAACCGGTCTCAAATGCCGGTTAATGCTCCAGGCGGTCAATGAAGTAGAATCACCGGACTTGAAGAACCCGCCTATTTTCTGCGATTTTGGTATTTCAATCTTTTTTGCAAGATCCTCTATTTTATTTTCTTTCGCAGTTTTAGTCCACGCTTCATATTTTTCTTTCGCCACTAAAAAGTCCGTAAGAAACCCTTCCAGGTTTTTTTTCTGAATGTAAAAGCCACCTGTTTCAACGTCAGTGGTGATATGCATGCCATAAACATAGATCGAATAGTCATCATCCTTTGCAGTTTCCACCTGGATGTTGTATGTGACAGCGTTCATAGGATTGTAATAGGTTGCATATTGCACCTGTGAATAGCCATTGACCAGGCTAAACAGTCCGAATGTGAGAAGGATAAATCGATTCATGGTTGTGTGGTTTAAAGTTGTTCTTTATTTCATCCTGCAAATTAATTCCCCCGAACACAATTGAGAAAAACCGTGAAAATACAGCAAAAAACGCGGGAGTACAACAATAATATTTCTTGTATTTCGTAGCATATTGTCGTACATTTCGGAGATATATGGGGTCGGCAACTCAAACCATTGCTATGAAAAATTTTTTCATCCTTCTGATTGCACTGTTTTTAGCATACAGGGTGTTGGGACAGGATTCAAGTCCGGCATTGCAATATACAAAATTTGAAACTCCTGAAATTTATCCGGAATTAACCTCCCGAAACCTAATCAGGCATCATCCAAATCAGCAACACGCATTAATCCAAATATATGACAGCCTCTATTATTGGCGCTGGGATACAATTACCATCGGGTGGAAGAATAGTTATAAAGCCATTGATATGGTTTATGATGGCAACAATGGTCACATTTCCATCTTCAACCTCAGCGGGCAACAACTCCTGCAACAGGAAATAACCGAACCTAAAACCTCCGTTGATGTCAGCGGATTTAAAAGCGGGGTATATATTGTGCGGTTAACAGATGACAAAACCGTCAGGGTGCAGAAATTCGTAAAGCACTGAGGATGGCAAAGAGGGTCTACTTAAAACCTTTAAAATGAAAGTCAAGAAAACGTCGGTGTTGAATAATACTATATTTATGAATCCACGTGTAAACCGGGTCATAAGATCCATTGTCGGAAAGCTGTTGATTCTTGGGGTGCTTCTGCCCGCCGTGATGCTCCTTTCCACCTGCCGGAAGACCGACAGTGATGTACCTGCCGATCCCGAGGTTTACGACCCTCCTCCTCCCATCGTGACCGACCAGGATCCTTTTGACCAGAATTTTCCCGTTGATTTCCTGACCAGCGAAGAACAGTCGGCCGACAGCAATTATATTCCTTTCCGTCTGTTTACCTCCATCAGCGAAGTTGAACAAGGCGCTCCGGTTAAAGCAACCGAACATTGGTTTACCTCGAGCGTGGGCATGTTTTTCAGCATTGGGAGCGCAGTCCTCAAATTTTATGAGAAAAAGGACTTCGAAAAAACCAAGCAAAAGGTCAACGACCTTGTCCTGATGGACCAGGACATCCTGCGGGGAATCAGCCAGATCCAGCAGCAGTTGCAGCTGACCCAGGTCAACATCCTCAACTATATCGGACAACTTGCGGTAAACCAGTACATCACGGCCATACAAACGGCCTATTCAACCACCAGCCCTTCAGGCCTCATCTACTATGCCCAATACGCCAGTGACATACAGAACCGGATCAGGCCGCTTTCTGATACAACCCTGCTGCGGCAACAGGTTCAGAACTATGTCGATGCCATCTACAAATATCATAATCCCGATATCGAGAACAAGATAGCACAGATACACGCTGCCATGTGTCCCACGGTTGGAGGCACCGGCCAGAGCGTCCTTAACAGCTATACCGATTTCGTTCTGCTTAACCCGACGACGAATTTCGGCAACCAGGAGGTACATAAGCCCGAGAATGCCATGAAAAGCTACCTGATTCTCGAGAATTATTTCCTCCACCTGGTCGATGCCCAGCAGCAGGGGGTCATCATCATGGGCAATGTATATAACCAGGTCGATACCACGGGCTATACATTTAAATCCTATCTGAACGGGACCATACAGCAGTTTGTAAAGGATGAAACCGACATGTTCATGCTCATGGTTGACAAATTGATGGTCAACCTGGTAGATTACAGGTCGATGAGCAACTTCCTGGACGATATGAGATACCTGGACTACGGAATTCACTACGATAATGTGTTTAAAAACATTATTACAAGGTCAAGGATTGTATGCGGTCAATTGAGGTCGGCGGTCAATCTGCCCCCGATTGGGTATGCGTTTACCGCCCTGGTGCCCGCGCGATACAATGGCACTTTTTCGGTGAACCCGCAAACCCTGTCTCTCATCCATAATAACCAAAATCTGAACGTTCCCGTCGACCAGTTCAATTCCAATCCCGGGTTCCCCGGCATCTTCCCTTACACGGCCTGGTTATCGGAAACCCAGGTGCTTCCCGACAACCGCTGGTATCTCTACAGCATCAACCTTCCTCCATCAGATGTATCGGATGGGACAAATTCCCTGCAGTTGAACCAGATCCCGTGGTATGGCACGGGAATCGTCAAGAAAAATTATCTCACGGGAAGCTACTCGGCCCTGTATTACAATCCCCGGAAACCCGACGCTCAAACCGCCACGACCTATCCGACCGATTCCAACACATATAAATTCGGATGCACGGTCATCTCCTGGCATTGGGGAGATCTCATGACCATGAGGAAATCTAAGTATTCCCAGCATTTCCAGAGCACATGGAGGGATACACCATCAATGACATACGCCCTGCAACAAACCAACCCAATCCAGATCTGGCAGCAGGACAACGGAAAGTTCAAATGGGAAAACGCCTTTCCTGATTTCACGATCCAGCCGGCACTCGGAAGTGACACGTTACGGCTCTGCTATGAGCGCTATGATCCTGCCGCCTCCAGTTTCAGCCCGAAGACCAATGGATTCAGATTTTTCGCTGCCAGATCCATCACCAATACATTCAACATCATCCCCACTGTCCCCAATTCCACTGCAAAGCCACTGTTCTTCTACTCCTACTGCGGACTGGCCTGCAATATGGCAGGCGGGAACACGCCCTGCCCTACCCAGTACTGCATGTTCTTTGGTGGCCTGGGATCCTTTTCAGTAAAAGACAATATCCCTGATAACCTGTTCCAGGGCAGGACCAACGACCTGTCGAAAAACTACGCTTCATTTCAAGGTTCAGGGGCAGCCCAGTTCAATGCCCAGGCAGGTGACAACCGGTTCACGCTCGCATGGCAACTGGCCGTGGACGGGTCAGGCAGGAAACCAACAGGGTTCAAAACATTTCTTCCCAAAGCTCACTTTCTCGTTTTAGGCCAGATGGTGTACCAGGGAAACTACAACATCTTCAACAAGTAGTTGGGTGCACCCGCAGCCGGGCCTCAGGTTGGGCTTCTTTTTTAAGTTCTACCTTACAACAATGATTGAATTAACAGAGGTGAAAATCAATAAAGAGAAGCGCAACATGAATACTTCCGGAATATTCGCAGTAATTGCAATAGCCATGACATTCTTTTCAACCTGCACGGCAAAGCCAGGGGATGTTCAGAAAATCAGCCCCGAAACACTGAAAGACAAAATAGCCGGAGGCTGGGCAGGAAAAATGATTGGCGTAACCTATGGCGGAGTAACGGAATTTAGTTACCGGAAAAGAATCAATGAAGATCCCATAAAGTGGACTCCCGCTGAAATAAAAAGCAGCAACACGCAGGATGATCTTTATGTCCAACTCACTTGTCTTTCGGCCATGGACATTTATGGAGTCAATGTTTCGGCAAAAAAAGTTCAGGAAACGATAGCCAAATCAGGTTTTACCTTATGGGCTGCGAATTTGCAAGGGCGAAAAAATTATTTTAACGGAATTTACCCACCTGCCTCCGGCAGTCCGGAATACAACTACAGGGCCGATGATATTGACTTTCAGATTGAAGCCGATTATATTGGTTTGATGAATCCCGGAATGATCCAGAATGATATTGATATGTCAGATAAATTCGGGCATATTACCAATTGGGGCGATGGGGTTTATGGAGGCACATTTATGGCTGCCATGATCAGCGCCGGATTTTTTGAAAATGACATTCTGAAGGTAGTTGAAAAGGGACTTTCCGCCATTCCGGCTGAAAGCAATTATGCAAAAATCATCAACGATGTTATCAAACTGCATAAACAGTACGCCAACGATTGGCGGGCTGCCTGGAAAGAATTGGATGATAAATGGAGCGAAACCGACATCAGCGGTGCCGGCATCGATTTCAATTTTGATGCATCCTTGAATGGTGCGTATGCTGTCATGGGACTGCTATATGGGAAGGGTGACGTTATGAAAACTCTTGAAATTGCTACACGTTGCGGACAAGATTCTGATTGCAATCCTTCAAATGCAATGGCAGTTCTGGGAGTTATAAAAGGGTTCAGCAAGTTACCTGCAGAAATGACCGATGAAATTAAGAAAATGGCCGATACCTCTTTCGTCCATACATCTTATAGTTTTAATAAGGCTGTTGAAACTACTTATAAATATGCCAACCAACTCATCATTAAAAACGGAGGCTTTACAAAAGACAATATCATCACGATACCCATTCAAAAGGCCACCCCAAAGAAGTTGGAAGTCTCTTTTCCAAACGTTATTTTTGACAAAGAAATTTCGATCTTCGCCAAAGAAAAGTGGAAGTTCACCGGCGACTGGCAACTAAAACAAGACCCTCACTGGGAAAAGGACCATCCGCCTGTTGACCAGGCCATGTTTGGCAATAAAGCCGGAGATGAACTTGAATTTTCATTCGACGGTTCGGGGATTGCTCTTTATGGAAACCTTTACAAGAAAGGTGGAACGGCTGATTTTTATGTTGATGGCAAACGGCATCAAACAATAGATACTTATTATAACTACTGTTCTCAGGAGCCGCTTGATATATGTATTTGGCACATATTTCAGTTAAAACCCGGAAAACATGTTGTAAAAGTAGTTGTGCGGGGAGAAAAACGGGAAGAATCATCGGGTACAAATATTTGCATAACCCGGGCTTTAATCTACAAAACTGCTCCAAAGAAAAATGAAACCTATCAGTTTTCTTTTGAGAAATAATGATATGGGAAAAGCCCGCGGTTCCTCCGGATGAAATCCTCAATTGTCAGGTGCAATAAAATAAATACTATGCGACATTTTTGCTTTATATTTCTTTTTCTGTTTCCTCTTGCCTGTTTTTCGCAGGATACGATAGAAATTAATCTTTATCTACAAGATACATTAAAAACGATCCCTTCCGATTTTGCCGGCTTGTCGTTCGAGAAGAACAGCCTGAACAAGGGTGTTTTTAGTCCTCGCCGTGGTACATTGATCCGGCTGTTTCAAACATGTGGGATTAAGTCGTTGCGTATCGGTGGAAATTCAGTTGATAGAACTGCCTTCAGCAATGGTACAACAACAGACTCGCTTTTTACAACAAATGACATAGACAGTTTATTTCTTTTTGCATAGCAAGCCCGTTGCAAAATTTTAATGGGTTTAAATTTAAGAGATTCTAATGCTTCACTTGCCGCAACCGAAGCAGGTTATGTAATCCAAAAATACGATAGTACGGTGATCGGATTTGAAATAGGCAACGAGCCCGACCAGTATGCTAAACGCCGTTATCGTGGTAATACCTACTGGGATACAAATTATGAAAAGGAATACATGAAATATTATAATACGATCAGGGAAAAACAACCTACGGCTGTTTTCACGGGACCAGCTTGTTCAAGTAGTTACAAAGAATTCACGTTGCCATTCTGCAGGAAAATGGATACCATAAAAACCGGGTCTTCTGTAACAAATGATCATTCTGAAAACAATAAACACCTCCTCAATCCATATCCCAACCCTGCATCCGAAAAGGTGACCGTTAATACAGACTTGCCTGAGCATTCTGTAATTTCCATTTACAATCTTCAGGGACAACTCCTTTTGCAACAGCCGGTACAACCTGGCAAAACAGACATTGACATCAGTGACCTTGCAAAAGGAGTTTATATATTGAGATTATATAGCAACGCCGGGGTAGCAGCAGGCAGGATAATGAAAGAATGAAATTTAAAACACATCACTTCTCGTAAAACCGGTAATTCATCCCTGCAGGGATCGAAAGGTGCACCAGGGTGCCGCGGGGTTGGCCCTGTTCATCTTCAAGATCGGTGATGGTCAGTCTGATCTTTTTCTGGTTGAACTTATTGATAATGCTGATAAATTGATCTATCATCGACAATCCTTTTCCCGTACCCTGATCACCATTGGTCTGCGACATTTTACGACCAATGCCGTTGTCTTCAATCTCCAGGAGGATTTCATGGCCATTGCGGTTAATCCGGATGATGAGCAACCCGCCCCTATTCAGCGGTTTTAGCCCGTGTTTGATGGCATTCTCAACAATAATCTGGGTAATCATTTTTGGAACCTGCCATTCCAGGTTGACATCCTCACTCAGATCGATCCGGAATTGAAAACTGCCGTCCATCCCGCTGTGGATAAGGGTGATATAATTTTGCAGAAAATCAAGCTCCTCGGCCAGGGACCGGGATAATTTATCAGAGTGCAGCACACTTGAACGCATCAGCCGGGAAAGAGAGAGCAGGTTGCTGTTTGCCACATCACGTTTTTCCTGAAGGATGGAGGCGCTGATTGAATTGATTGTATTGAAGGTGAAATGTGGATCCAGCTGATGGCTTAATAAGAGCAGCTGCATCTCGGCGATCTTTTTTTCCGCATCATACCGTTGGCGCAGGGCACGGCGCTGAAGGTAACGTATGGTTATAATGAAACCAAGTATCAGCAAATATATCATCAGATACACCGGATATTTCAGGCAGAATATGGGATTCCGCTCATAAGAACAAATAACAAACCGGTTCCCGCACTGAATGAACAGTGATCCCGGACTCCCCGATTTCCTGATCACACTGAAATTGAGTTTTCCGAAATCAAATGGGTTGGTTATCGACACCGGACAGGTAAAATTTGCTCTTGTAATCACGAAGGGAGAACCATTGGAGCCTGTAAATAAGAATTCCCGGTTTCCGTCGCCATCAACATCAAATTGGTAAAGGGATGTCGTGGTAACTCCTTTGATTTTTTTCTTACTGATAACATCCAGTTCTGAATTTACCTCTTCGATCACCCCGTTTTCGCGAACCAGAAAAATCTGACTGACGGGTCCATCTGCCCGGATCAGGTTATAATTCCTTACCCGAAGTGTATCATCCAGGATCCGCTCTTTCAGAAATTTTCCTGACGAATCGAAAAGCATTAATTTCGATGGTCCGGTACCAGGTACCCGGGTCACATAAATGGCAATAATCCTGATTTTACCGGCTGCTTTCATAACACGGGGCGATAAAAAAATGTATTGCCCGGGATATTGAATTGGCTTAAATAGGAAATTCAGGTTGCTGTCATAAACAGATAACCATGCACTGCTGTCATCAAAAGGGAGCTGATATTTTCCCTGGTTATTACCAATGGCATATGAAAATGCCAGCAATTCCGGGCGGCCATCCCCATTCACGTCGGCTGTATCACACACGCCCTGGTAATTGGCCATGGGTGTGACCATCTGTATATGACCTGCTCTGAAATTGTAAACCACCAGCAATCGCGGATTTACCTGAAAACCAGCCATTATTTCACAAATAACCTCTTTTGTTCCATCACAATTGAGATCATATAAAAGAATGGAAGTCTGGTAATCATGCTTCCCGTTTTGCTTTGAAATTGTTGTAAGGAACGTATCACGAAAAAGTATTTTTTCTTTCCTGGCAGGGCATATTCCGTGCACCAGCACAGAATCGTTTCTGATTGTCATTAAAAAAATGCCGGTGTTCCCGGTTGAATCAAACACCCCTGTGACCAGGGAGGTGGAATTTGGAATAATTTCTCCGGAAAAATAAATATGGTCGATGATAAAATCATTCTGGTCGAGGATTTTTATGGATGCTTTTCCCTCGGAATTATTAAACAAAACTATTCGTTTGCTGTTACCGTCACCGTTCAGGTCGGCATAATACTCGAACCCGTCCTTTTTATTGACAAGTCCGCTCTGTATGATTTCTCCCCGATACCTGGTGAAAATATCCGGAAGCAGGAAAATGAACAGGATTGTACCCGGTATTGCCAGGGAATATGGACTAATCCAAATTGTGTGCAGCTTTTTTAGCCAGGAAAAGGTCATGTGCCAAACCTTGTGGAATCAGCAAAGTTGGAGAAAAATTCTCAGAAATCAAAAAACCGATGGGGAGAAGAATTTATATTTACATTTACATCCAACTCTTCATGATTTCAGCGTAATTAAAGAAAGTCTGTACCCATGGAACAACGCAAACAACTTGAGCGACAAATCATCGCAAAAGCGATGAAAGATGAGTCTTTTCGTAAGTTGCTGCTCGAAGACCCGAAATTCACTCTTGAACAGGAGGCGGGGATGAAATTACCCGCTTCGGTGAATATTAAAATCCTTGAAGAAGACGCGCAGACTTTTTACCTTGTCCTTCCTGGAAAAATTAATCCTGAAACCGAGGATGAACTCACAGAGGCTGAACTGATGCAAGTCAGCGGCGGGCAACAAGAAATCCTTATGTTTCCCCCCGAATCAACCCAGAATTTTTACGGATGTGGCGGGTAATCCGCGAATGAGTTAATCAGTATAGTTGAAAGTAATCCGAATATTAAATCAATGCTGCTCAAATCTATTGATCAGGCAAAAATGGTCAACCTGATGACAGGTTCGAAATAATAATTTTCAACATAATATCAGGATAAATGGAATCATGTAAGACAAAATCAGGGAGAAAGGCGAACTGGCATGATGGATTTATTTTTGAGGACGAAAGCCTGGTATTCGAGCTGTTCAGGGTCATGTCCAAAGCAACTGAACACGGATCGGATATTGGGGAATCACTTGCTGCAGCTTTTCTCATCAAACAGAAGGAAGGTGATCAGCAAGGCCTTCTCAACGCATGGTATGAAGTCTGGAGAAAACAGGGGGAGCGCATCGAGAAAATTGCAGACGAATGCTTGTCGAATGGTCACAAGGTAAGTGCACGGGATGCCTACTTCAGGGCTTCCGAGTATTACAGGAGCGCCGACTTTTATTTGCACGACAACCCGGCAAATCCTGCCATCCTTCAATTATGGGACAGAATGTTTTCCTGCTTTGAAAAGGCCAGAAAACTTTCCAACCCCTCCTTCGAATTAATCCAGATCCCATACGAAGGAACCATGCTTCCCGGTTATTTCTGCCCGGCAGGTTCAGGGAGCAAAAGGGCTCCCACGATCCTTATCCATCAGGGATTCGATGGAACCATCCAGGAGTTATATCTCGGTTACGGAAAGGATGCCGTTCGAAGAGGCTACAATTGCCTGTTGTTCGAAGGTCCGGGCCAGGGCAGCGTGATCAGAAAACAAGGACTTCCCTTCAGGTATGACTGGGAAAAGGTTGTGACACCGGTAGTCGATTACGCAATAAAAAGAAGCGATGTGGACTCAAAACGCATTGCGCTCATCGGGCTGAGTATGGGGGGATACCTGGCGCCGAGGGCGGCAGCTTATGAGCACAGGCTTGCAGCGCTGATTGCCAATGAGGGTATCCTCGACAACTATGCAACCACCTATCAGCGGCTTGGGATGAAGCGGGAAGAACTGATAAAGCTTGTCGAGGAAAAGCCTGAGGAAATAAATGCAGCATCCTATCAGGCTGCGAAAGAAAACATCACCTCTTTTTGGGGGCTGACCAATGGCATGTGGACGTTTGCGGCTAAAAGCCCGGCAGAGTTTTCCCGGAAACAGTCGAAGATGACACTCGCCGATTGCGCACATCTCATCTCTTGTCCCACACTGGTCATCGATTCAGATGCTGAACAGTTTTTCGGCGGACAGCCAAAAAAACTATATGAAGCACTGCAATGTCCGAAGACCTATCTGATTTTCAAAACGGGAGAAGGCAGCGAACTTCACTGTCAGGCTGGAGGGCAACTCCTGGCCAATCAGCGCATCTTCGACTGGCTTGACAAGACATTCGAAGCCATAAATTGTTAGCGGCCAGGCAGACGGTCCGAAGTATTTAATGAATGATGCATCAATGATGATGCCGCCTCCGGTGATAAAAAGGAGCAGTAAGGGAATGGTAACGATCCAGTCTAACGGCCTCATGAAACGATGCCGTTGCCCGGCCTCTTTCAGGAAACTGACCGAAGGCGCCGAATAATCAATGTTCCTGATCTTTCTCCATTGTACGGTTTTATGGCATTTGGATGCAGGAAAGATGGGTTTGTTACAAAACCTCACGCAAAATTAAATAAGGGGAACCAAACATCCCTTCTCGATGCATATTTTTTAAGGATCGTTTGTTCTGACATACCATACCAATGATCCCCTGCGCAACCCCATCATCACGTTAATAAACGAAATGACATTCCAGTGGCAGGAATTTGGCAAGGAATATCTGGAAAAAATGCGGAATGGTGATATCCGGAGAGAATTTTTGACACAGATCGCGAAATTAGGTTTTTAGCAAACCAAACTATATATTTGTGTCGACTACGACCTCAAAAAAAGGAGTATTCAGAGGTGCCATCAATCAATTTACCATAAGAAATAAAAAATTATCCATATGAATGAAAACAGTATTTCAAACGAAACCACACAGCCTGTCGTCCTAACCACGATGGCCGACAATATCGGCATCATCACCCTGAACAACCCTCACAAGGCAAACTGCCTGAGTACGGCTGTCATCACCCTGATCCTGGATGCCTTGACGTAACCCATCCCACAACGGCCGGCATATCTGAATTCCTCGACAAGGTTGCCCCCGGGCCCCAGGTATACAAGACTCCCCTTCAGTTTCTCGCTGCGGGGGTATTGGGCGCATGTTATTGCGCCATTAACAACGGGGACCTTTGGGCCATGGTGGTATGCTTCATTTGTACAATGGTCATTTTCGGGTTGAGGAGAACCTTCATCCAGGCAGGAATGAACTTCTATGCCTCCACGCTCCTGGCCCTGGTCGCCGGGGTCACCCTGGCTGTTTTTTTCAGCGGGCCGATCAGGTAACGGCAAAAACCGTCGCCATTGCAGCCCCGACCCTGTTCCTGATCCCGGCGGTCCCGATGGTACTCGGAGGCATGGACATCCTCAGGAACCATAATGGCATAGGCGTGGCCAGGTGGGCATTCTCTTCAACTCCCCGGTGAAATACCTGCCTTTGTTTCTACTGTGCGGGGCCACTACCTGGGGAGTGCGGGCCCTGGCAATGCACCTGGGCTGGAGCCCGGAGGGAGGGACTTTTACAGGAGCTGTTGCCTCAACCCTTCTTGCCATTCTCCTTTCAAGGAAAACCCATGTTGATTGCGTGATTCTTGCAATGCTGAGCGTGATACCCATGGTCCCGGGATACATGGCAATAAGGGGTGTAAGGGGAATTTTTGCCATAACAAATTCGGGAGGTGAGATTTCCCTTTCCGGGGTTTCCGAAACAACACATTTTATATTTACGGCAACACTGATATTCCTTGCAATTATACTCGGCCCGGTATTCACACTGCATGTAGCCGATCGCAAATCAGCCAGAATATAAATGTATAATTTTATCGATTACCGGGGATAAAAGAGGGATTCATTTGTGTTCACCCTGGTCAAAGCAAGTGTTTAAAACGAACATTTTCATAATCCGAATTTTATTTACAATGATTTTCAAAATACCTCCAAGCTGGTTATACTCAGTCAATCAAAGATACAACCTGCTTGACGATAATTGATTTATTTAAGAGAAATTCCTCCCTCCTGCCACAGGACAACCCCATCTGATCCGTGTCATGATTTATTGGACTTTCCACTATATTTGCTATTCAAGCCGGCCTATTCCAACTGATGTATAAAAAACAAACAATAACTGATGAATATTTCAAAAGCTAAAAAGAGGTGGAGCCTTATTTTGTTATTGCCTGGGGTCATTGCGATAATGGCTTTATATCCATTGCCGCCCCAGGTTCCCATCCGATATTACGATCGGCAAACCAGCATGTTGAAAACGGAAAAAGTGGCCGGCGAAAAGTGGCTGGTTTGGCTGTATCATAATCCGGTTGGCGAAGCAACCTTGTGGGCGCTGGCCAAACGAAAGGTGGTTTCGTCTGTTTATGGCAACAGCATGGATCGTCCTTCATCGGCCAAAAAAATACAACCCTTTGTTGAAGAATTTGATATCGACCTGCGTACCGCCCAAAAACAGGAGTTCAACTCTTTCAACGATTTCTTTACCCGGAAACTGAAGAACAATGCCCGGCCGGTGGATACCAGCTCAACCGTTGCAGTGTCGCCTGCCGATGGAAAAATACTGGCCTATGCCAATATCGGCCACAGCGATTTTATCATCAAAGGATACCGCTTCGATGTTGTTTCGTTTTTGAACTATGCCCGCATTGCTCAAAAATACCTTGATGGCACCCTGGTGATCATCCGGCTTGCCCCTTGCGATTACCACCGTTTCCATTTTCCCATGAGCGGAAGTGTATCACCCATCACCCGGATCGACGGTGATTATTATTCAGTGAACCCCCTTGCTTTGCGCAGAATGGCTGAAATATTCTGCCTGAACAAAAGGGAATTTACCATCCTGTCAAACCCCTTGTTTGGAGATGTTGTGATGACTGAGGTGGGTGCAACCATGGTGGGAAGTATCGTACAGACCTATTCAGGGAATTTTGTAAAAAAGGGGGAGGAGAAGGGGTATTTCAAATTTGGGGGTTCCACGGTAGTGCTGCTGTTTGAAAAAAACAAAATCCGCATCGATGAAGATTTATTGATTCATACTTTAATGGGTTATGAAACAATGATCAAAGAGGGAGAAAGGATTGGTGTATCGTACTGAATAAACTGTTAGAAAAGAAAGGTTCAATATTGTTGTGCATGAAATTGTCATATATTCGCTTGCTGGCTGACTGAACTCATCGGGAAGGTTGGGTTCGCCATGCTGCGCTGTATTCTTTTGACTTAACTGAAGTTTGCCTCTTTCACTTAGTTACAAGGGACTGTACAAATGGAGATCAAATTCCAACACTTTTTATTTGCACTCCTGGCGCTGGCCAACAGCATCTCGGCAATCCCCATGTTCATAAGGTTATCAAAAGAGCTGCCGCCCGGCGAGACGAACCGCTTATCCATGATTTCGACCCTCACTGCATTCCTGACCATGGTTGTTTCCATGCTCACCGGAACGATCATCCTCCAATTCTTCGGGATCAGCCTTGACGCCTTCCGTGTTGCCGGCGGGATCCTGCTGGCCGGCATCGGGTACAAGATGATGAATGACCCCCCATCCGAAACCCAGGATTCCGGCCCCTCCGTTCTGCCCAATATGATCTCGCTGGCTGTGATCCCGATCGGGATCCCCCTTACCACCGGGCCGGGGGTGATCACCACCGTGATCGTATTCTCACAGGGTATTTTTGACTCCATCAAACTCTTCATCGAACTGCTCCTGGCCATACTCGTGGTGACAGGCGTTGACTACCTCTCCTTCCGCTATTCGCACCGGCTGCTGGCAATCCTGGGAAATACCGGGCTGAATGTATTCACCAGGGTGTTCGGGCTCATCGTGCTGGCCATCGGGGTGCAGTTCATAGCGGTCGGTGTCGGTAACCTCTTCCCCGAGCTCCTCGTCCGTCACTGACAGTGAAGGCCGGTTATGCTTTCCACCTGTATTTGGACATCTGTTTCCATGATTCATTTCTTGCTTAATCAGGGAAAATCAAAAAAGTGACAGGCGGAGTTGCGGTGGGGTAACTCATTCTGTCTGAATCAACCCCTTCACTTTTTATTTACCGAAAGAAACATCCTGTTTCCGGGAAGGGAAATCTGCTTGCAGGTGTAAGCTTCCGGCAGATCGTTGATGATCCTGCCTTTATTGATCCTGATCAGAAAAGTACAGGAGTCGGCCAATGGCAATTTCAGCCTGACATCATTTCTCAGTTCCGTAAACCATCCCATCGTCTCGAAGAGATAACGGCAGGTATCGCCTTCCGTCCAGTGTCCGCGGACCTTGCTGTTGGGAAAACCAAAAGCATTTACCTTGTATTCCAGCCTGAAAGCGGTATCACCCGTTAGCCTCACCGTTGAGTTTCCCAGATCAAACAGGATCGCCCCGGGTTCGATCCGGGCAAACTCAGCTTTGGTCAGATGGAATTCCTTGGAGGAGATATAGGGGGTTGCGAGCATCAGCCCCAGCGTGATAACAGGCAGCAATATGCCCATGAACAGCGTGATCCGCCTCGCTTTCTTCTTCTGATCCGAAGTAGAGAGATCGGGGATCACGATGGGTTTATCCACCCGGAAAAGGTAATACCCGGTCAGTGCGATCAGCCAGACGATCAGCCCGGCCCAAAGCACATCGCTGGCAAAATGCCCTCCCGCCATCATTCGTGCGATCCCGATGATAACTCCGTAACCGACGCCCAGCGCCAGGACAGCATACGCAAGGTTCTTCTTCCGGGTCCTGAGAAACAGATAAGGGATCGCAAGGTAAAATCCCATGGAGCAATGGCCACAGGGGAAACTCTTGCCCTCGTTCGTGGCGCCCTTTTCGCAAACGCAGATAAATTGCTCGGCGCCTCCGAATTCCGTGATCTCGCGGGGACGCGGACGCCCGGTATGATCTTTCAGCAGCAGGTTTACCACCAGGCCCGGACCGACAACCATGGTAAAGATCAGCACCATCGACGCTTTGCGGTAGTGAATGTATTTCACATTCCAATAGGAAAGCGTGATCATGATGAGCCCGGCAAATGCAAGAAAGTAACCGGGAAATATCCCGAACCGGTAAATAAAATCCCAGAAAGGGTGGTATTGAAGCAGCCAGCCCTTTTCAGGCGAATAAAACCAGCGTTGAAGCGCCACATCCGAATCGGTCAAACGAAAAACCAGTGTAACGATCCCCATGATCAGAAGAACGATTGAAAAGTCTTTAAATGCCCTGGTTTTGATAATTTTACCGTATTTCATTGCGGATGAGTTGAGTTTTTAAAGATAGAAAATTTCACGATTCTTCTTATTTTCGGCATTTGACCCTGGAAATATAAACATGATTTAAAAGAAAGATGAAAACGAATTATAATCGAATCATATGCCCGGGAACGATTTTATTTTTACTTTTATTGATCAATTCCTGCAGGACCGTGATGAATACAGACAGCGTCGGGTCGCTGGAAATTCAGAAACAGGGGAGCTTTGCCGCGGGCGGGACTGTGATCAATAATCCCGGCACATATAATCCTTATGCCCCGACCCCTGCCGGACAGACCTTTCATGGCGACCATGCCAGTGTTTTCTACCAGATCCCTGTAAAAGCCCGCAGGTTCCCTTTGGTATTCTGGCACGGGAACGGGCAATTCTCCAAAACCTGGGAGACCACCCCTGACGGACGCGAAGGATTTCAAACTATTTTCCTGCGACGTGGTTTCCCGGTTTATCTCATCGATCAGCCAAGGAGAGGCCATGCGGGTCGCAGCACCGTGGCCGCGACCATCACGCCTGTTCCTGACG
>Ga0247842_10000717_pt1 | contig 64321 bp, 63 predicted proteins | sample LaCruzMarch2015__3_FD_192411 | JGI IMG/M metagenome (GOLD analysis project Ga0247842, IMG submission 192411) | Freshwater microbial communities from meromictic Lake La Cruz, Castile-La Mancha, Spain - LaCruzMarch2015_19m | ecosystem: Environmental > Aquatic > Freshwater > Lake | place: Spain... | reverse complement strand
GCTCATTGAGATAATGTCCTTTCCTGCCATATAATCCTCCTTGTAGAAGTAGGATTATAGCACCTTCTTGATACGACATTTCTAAATTGGCATAATACGACATTATCATTTTGGGATTACACAAGAAAAAAGTTTAAACCGCACAGGTTGCCTTATGGACGAAAACCTTTTATTACACGATCTTGTTTTGTCAATGTCGAAGTCATTAACTGGCGAATAGCATCAAAAACAATCTTAAATTGACTATCATATCTTTTTTCCATATTTTCTATCTTTCTAAGAATTCCTTTATTAGATTTCAGTAATTTACGCAGTTTTACAAATGCCCTCATAATTTGTATATTCACATAAATAGCTCTTTTGCTTTTAAGGACAGATGATAGCATACTAACCCCTTGTTCAGTAAAAGCGTATGGTAAATACCTGGTCCCGCCCCAACTTGAGGTCACAAGTTGTGACCTCAAGTTATCAAACTCTTCTTTAGATAGTTGGAACATAAGTCGAGTAGCAAAGAGGAACTTCCCCTCAATGCTCTCACAGAACCGAACGTGAGCCTCCCTCAAAGCTAAAATAAATTCCATAGTAAAGGCCCGAGATTATTCCATAGCAGCAGCCGTAGTTTTTCTTTCTTTTTGGTTCTTTTTCTTTCTTTGTTAATAGTGTTGATATGTGGATAACCTTTAATGATTGAAAAATACACCTCCCTGTGTGAGAGTATCACCCGGAGGTGTAAAGATGATAGGAGTAGCGATGTTCACTACAAAAGCAAGACAAACAAGATAGAAGCAAGATAGAGCAAGATAGAGACGCTTACCGCGATAAAGCAGAACCTGTCCCTCTACCTGTTCGGGAACCTGTCCCTAAGCGTCTATAACACTAATCGATCTAATAATGGCTCTTTATTATCTATGATGCCCAAAACCCTTTCTCTATAACTACTGTATAAATAATCTATAGGAGAATTAACTACGCCTGCCCTTACAGGATTTAGCTCTATATAGTTAATACAGTCTATAAGATACTGATCCTTGGTAATAACTCTGCTTTGGAATCTGCCTTGCCAGAGATAACCTACTTTTTTATACTTGGTATTAAAAAAAGCTGTGTATGACCTATTTAGATCATGCATAAAATAAGATAGATCTTTGGCATTTTCCATCTCTCCAACCATGTGCGGATGGTTAGACATCAGGCAATAGCCATACAATATAAAACCATATCTGGCCTTATACTTTTTTAGACGCAAAAGATACGTCTCGTAATCTATTGGTTCATTAAAAACACCTTGCTGATGGTTACCTCTTGTGTAGATGTGGTAACAGGCATCGTCTATCAGTAATCTTGGTCCTCTTGGCATATAGGCCTCCTCCTTTTACTATATTAGACACAGGAGGTGGTCATTTTCTTTCAAATATTTTTCAGGGGACAGGTATTTCTTTGCGGCAGGGACAGGTTCCCGATTAGGTTGGTAAGCGTCTCTATATATCTCTATATATCTCTCTATATATCCCCTTACAGCACACTTTACATAATTATCTATTATCTTTCTATGAGATTTTCTTTGCGATCTATCTTACTGCCAATTAATTTTTGAAGATAATAAATACTCACATATCTACTAACATTCAAATCTGCCCACAAATATTTTCTCGCCATAAACTTTTTAGCAAAGTTGTCTAATCTTCTTAATTCTCGCTTAGACTCCTCTTTGTCTGAATCAGAAATCCCCACAGGATTTTTCCCCCCAGTTTCTAAATCAAAATATAAAAATTTTTCCTTTTCTGGATTTGTATTAGGAATTCTGACTATAACCTTTCCAGTTCCTCCTCCATAAATCTTAGACGCCTGATACCCTGCTACGGTTATAAGGTTACAAAAATTCTCAATTCTTTCATAAAGCGGCCCATACTGTTTTATTAAAACATAATATTCATGTTGGTTTATATTTTTAAACACATATTCTTTAGGAAAATTTTTATAGAGCGCCTGTACTTGTGACAGGTCTGGAAAATTGTTTATCCAATCAAATATTTTATTAATTCTATCTTCATCATCCGTAATTCCTTTAGACATTATTTCATCTACCCATGTTCTATAAGATTCTTCTCTTTCTATCAGCGCTGCAAATTTAATTAACAAAGGTAAATTAACTTTATATGAGTCATTATCAACACTAATATTCTCCTCATCTTTTTTTAAAATCAAAAACAACGATAGAACGATAGAAATAATAAATACACTTACGCTTATTACCGCTAGTAATTTTCTATTTTTTATAAGGCAAATTCCTCCTATACACATCAAAATGCCATATAGAAAAAAAAGAAATACCCACCAAGAAGAAAAAACCCCCACAATAAAAATTAAACCCCATATTATAATTACCCACCCTAAAATCATTTTTATAGATAAGTTTTTCATATTGTTGACTTCCCTATATACGGTATCTTTATAGCCTATTTATAATCTCTGGAAGGCAAATAATGATAAAATTTTGACCCCTAACACGCTTTTTTGGCAATACAAAGTATCAAAATCTGGTCCAAAATAGCTATAAATTAAGACATCAGACAAATTCTAAAGTCCTTTAAGTCATGACTGTTCCCTGCCTGCGGAAGAACCTTTTAGGCCTGTTTTAGCTATATGCAAGCATAGGGGGAACGGTTTCAAACTATCCTTTATTCTACTGTCACACTTTTTGCCAGATTCCTCGGTTGATCAACATTGCATCCACGTTTTACTGCAATGTAATACGCCAGAAGCTGCAGCGGTACGACTGTAACAATCGGGGAGAAGATTTCATCTATCTTGGGAATATATATTATTTCTTTTGTAAAACTCTCTATACGCTTATCATCTTCTGTGGCAATTACAATCACCTTTCCTTTTCTTGCACATATCTCTTCAATATTAGAGACCATTTTCTCATAAACAAATGATTCTGGCGCTATGCAAACTACTGCCCTGTACTCGTCTATAAGCGCTATGGGCCCATGTTTCATCTCGCCTGCGGCATATCCCTCTGCAGGTATATAGGAGATTTCTTTTAGCTTTAACGCCCCTTCCAAAGCTGTTGGGAAATTCAAGTTTCTGCCCAGATACAAAAATGACCCGAAGTTAAGGTGCTTTGCAGCAATCTTTTGTATGCGGTTTTTCTTGGCCAAAATATTTTCTATTATCTCTGGTATATCTTTAAGCCCTTCTAATAAAGATTTTTTCAAATCGCTTCTCAATAACCCTTTTTTATCCGCAACATAAAAAGCCAGTAAATACAGGATCGCAAGCTGAGCTGTATATGCCTTTGTGGAGGCCACCCCTATTTCAGGACCTGCGTAAGTATATAATACACCGTCTGATATCCTGGCTAAGCTCGAGCCAACAACATTGCATATCGATAAAATCCTGGCGTCCTTACTTTTTGCTTCTTTAACAGCAGCCAGCGTATCTGCTGTTTCGCCTGACTGGCTTATAGCTATTGTAAGCGTATTTTTATTTACAATAGGGTCCCTATACCTGAATTCGGAAGACAGGTCAATTGACACGGGTATCTTTGTAAGTTTCTCCAGGATATATTTTCCGACAAGGCCTGCGTGATATGCAGTGCCGCATGCAATTATAATAATATTTGAGACATTTTTTATGCTTTCGTCTGAAATATTTATACCTTCCAGATTAAACTCAGAACTATCTTTTATCCTGGAAGATATGATCTGTTTTAAAACCCTCGGCTGCTCGTGGATTTCTTTCAGCATAAAATGGCTAAAGCCTGATTTTTGCGCAGAATCAAGGCTCCATTTTATGACATCTATATTTTTATGCCTGGCTTTCCCATCTGAATCAAAGATATCTACCTTGAGTTTTGTTAAAAGAGCTATTTCTCCGTCTTCGAGATAAATTACATTTTTTGTATATTTCAATATCGCAGGCACGTCTGAGGCAATAAAGTTTTCGCCTTCACCTATCCCGACTATTAAAGGACTTTCTTTCCTTGCAGCAATAATCCTGTCAGGCTCATTTTTGGAGATCACACCTAATGCAAAAGAGCCTTTCAAATTCTTAAGCGCCATTGATACAGCATTTTTTAAATCCCCTTTGTAATATTTTTCAACAAGATGGCTTATGACTTCTGTATCTGTCTGGGATTTAAATTTATGACCTTCTTCGATAAGCTGTTTTTTCAACTCATTGAAATTTTCTATGATTCCGTTATGGACCACTGCTATATCACCGGAGCAATCCTGGTGGGGATGGGCATTTATATTCGTGGGGGCGCCGTGCGTAGCCCATCTATTATGAGAAATCCCTATATGGCTTTCGGAAATCTCTCTGCCTTTAAGAGATGCCTCCAAATCTTTTATCTTGCCTTTGCATTTCTTTATAATAATCTTACCTTGGGAAATAACCGCTATGCCTACAGAATCATAACCTCTATATTCCAGCCTCTTGAGGCCTTCGACTAAAACAGGCAGCGCGCCTTTATCCCCTACATAACCGACTATGCCGCACATATTTAATGAGCACTTAACTTACGGAACGAATGTAGTGAGTGAACGTAAGTTAATGTGCGAATTTAACCCTGCACCAATTTTTTACTAGTAAAAAATTGGTGCAGGGTAAGTTCGGATTTATGACTTACGTCGCACTCCGTGCTCCGTAAGTCATGTCCTCACTTATTATATATCACCCATTCACTTGTGCCAACAGAAAAAATATGTTAAACTGAAGGGAGTTGGAATAATCCAACTCCCTTCATCCTGAGGAGCCCTTCGACTACGCTCAGGGTAAACTCCGTGACGAAGGATCTCATCCGATGATTAATAAAATAAACCTGAAATTAAATACCAGCGCTTTTATACTCGGCCTTACTTCTATGATAGGCCAGATAATAATCATAAGAGAGCTTATTATCGTGTTCTATGGCAACGAGCTTTCCTTAGGCGTAATACTTGCCTCGTGGCTTTTTTGGGTAGCATTCGGAAGTTTAATCCTGGGCAGGCTGGTAGACTTCATCCCTTCCAAAGAAAAATTTCTTTCATATATACAGCTTGCGATATCCATTATTGTGCCGCTTAATATATTTTTTATACGGTTTATAAAATCTATATTAAAAATCCAGGCTGGGCAAATTATCGGATTAACGCAAATGCTAAGCGTTTCTTTTGTGTCTCTTTCTATAGTCTGTATATTGTTAGGCCTGAGTTTTATTCTGATAGCTAAGATTGCCGCAAAAGATAATAACCTCCCTCCTAAACAGGTGGCAAGGATTTATTTATTCGAAAGCCTGGGGGCATCTGTCGGAGGACTTTTATACACATTTCTGCTTATAAAAACATACACAAGTTTTCACAATGCGCTTATTTTAGGTAATCTGAATCTAATTGTTTCAATATTGTTCAATAGAAACATAATCCAGTTTGTCTATCTCATAATATTCTCGACCACAATAATCTTTAACTGGCCAAAGCACCTGGATGGATTTGCAAGGTCTCTTCAATCCAGGCCTATGAAACTCATAGAAAATATAGACTCCATATACGGCAATATTGTTGTAACAAAATTAGGGAATGAATACAGCTTCTATGAAAACGGCACCTTGATGTTTACAGGAAGCGATATATCTACCAGCGAAGAATCAGTGCATTACGCAATGTTGGAACATCCAAATCCTAAAAAAATCTTACTTATAGGCGGCGGCACAGGCGGATCTATAAATCAGATTTTAAAACATAAGGTGGACAGGATAGATTACGTGGAATTAGATCCTATGATAATAAGCCTTTCTCAAAAATATATGCCTCCTATAACAGATGACCGGGTAAATATAATCCACATGGACGGAAGGCTTTTTGTGAAAGAAGCTTCTAGCACAGATAACCTAAAAACACCTTATAAATATGATGTAGTAATTTTAAACCTTCCTGATCCTTACACTGCAAGCCTTAATAGGTTTTATTCCTTGGAATTTTTTCAGGAGATTAAAAAGATCATGGAACCAGCGGGTATATTTTCATTCGGCCTGCTTTCTTCTGAGAATTATATCAGCCCTGAACACGCTGTTTACCTGAGTTGTATCTACAACACTCTTAAAAAAGAATTCTTTGATATAAAGATACTCCCGGGAGATACAATGACATTCTTAGCATCGGATAAGCCTGGCATACTTACCCAAGATGTAAACACGCTCATTAAAAGGCTTAAAGAAAGAAACATAAAAACCAAATTTGTCCGCGAATATTACCTGCCTTTTAAATTAGACCCGTTAAGAATAAAATATGTGGAAAGCGCTATCCAAAAGTTCCAAGATACAAAAATAAATACTGATTTTAAACCCATAGGATATCTATACCACGCCATATTATGGATAAGTTTTTTTGATGCCGCGAGAAATATCCTCCCTTATATTGATAAAATAAACATAGGTATCTTTGTTTTAATAGCGTTTGTTTTTTTAATGATAGCGTTGCTGGCACAAAAATTAACAAAGGCATCTTTAAAATTCCCTGTCCTGGTTTCTACAGTAACTACTGGTATGAGCCAGATATGTTTTCAGGTAATTATATTATTAGCATTTCAATTCACATATGGCTACTTGTATTATAAAATGGGCATTATTCTCACTTCATTCATGATCGGCTTGAGTTTCGGAAGTTTTTTAATAACAAAAATTATGGAAAAAATAGATGATGAAAAATCTCTATATCTAAAAACTCAATCCATGCTAGCCATCTATCCATTGATATTAGCTGGAACACTTTTTGCCATTTCAAAGATAAACCAGTTCAGCTCTAGCATAGGAAGCATGTTACAGATAGCGTTTGTGATATTGCCTGTCCTGGCTGGTTTCATCGGAGGGTTTCAGTTCCCTCTCGCTAATAAAATCTGGCTCAAAGATTCCAAGGATATCGGCAAAACCACAGGCCTTTTATACGGTGTTGATTTACTCGGTTCCTGCATAGGCGGGCTGGTTATAGGTATAATATTCATCCCAATACTAGGGATTATTCAGACATGCGTATTTTTAAGCGTTATAAATATCTTTATTTTTATCCTAATTTCCAATTCCAGGCCTTGTTTTATTCAAAAAATGTGATATATTAGTTGCAGAAGGTACACTAAACAAGGAGGCGTGGAATAGCGGTAAGCTTCTAGGTTTATAGCCTATAAAAAAAGCCCTTAAAAAAGGGCTTTTTTTATACCTATTTCTGTTCTTCACCAAATACTTCGGCGCTAAATATGTATACTTCCGTAGATTTATCTTTCCAGGCATCCTGCGGCAAGCCTGCTTTTCTGCAAGTTTCTTTAAGAAAAGTTTCTTTATCCCATTTATACTCTGTTGCCACCTGAGGCAAAAGTAATCCTGATTCAAAACCTCTTTTCATATAAAGGCCATGCTTTCCCACCTCTATTTCACTTATATCCTTTATCTTCTTAAGAGGGGTCATAACAGATATCTCTAATTCCAGTTTTTCAAGTTCATCCTGTGTTACCGCGTTAAACCTGTAATCATTCACTGCTGCTGATTTAGCGACATCCTTTACTGTTTCATAAAGCGGCTTTACAGCTTGAATATATCCGATGCATCCGCGAAGCTGTCCATTTTTTTTGATAGTCACAAACGCGCCGCAATTTTCTCTTAACCTTTCTTCTGTGACACTAGGAAAAAATTGCCTTTTGCCTGTGACAGTCTCCACTATTGAAAACTTTGCAATCTCAAGTAACTTTTGCTTCTCTTCTTTATTTAAATATTCGTCTTTCATTATCGCCTCCTTCTTCTTCTCAGCATCATCCGGAATGTATATAATAATGCTTGAGTAACCCACTACCTTTGATTTATCTCCGGTAATATCTCCTGAATTAGCATATTTTAAGACAGCTGCTTTTGCGCCTGAACGATTTGCAAACATAATCATAGCAAGCACTGCAATAGGCGCATCTATCTCTGTATTCCCATTATTTATCTGCTGTCCTAGCCCATAAAAATCCAGTTTTTCGATAGCGCTTATGCCGCTTGTATCAAGTTCCTTTGCCTTATCATAAGGATAATAATGAGACAGGTCCACGCTTATAATTAAAAACGTATCTTTATCTATAACATCATAAAGCGTATCACTCAACATTTTTATATCCCAGGATGCAGGGTTTCCCATAGCAACAGGTACTATTTTAAAATCCTTGTCTTTATATATCCTCTGTAAAAACGGTATTTCAACTTCTATAGCGTGTTCTTTCTCATGCGCCTGGGGATAGAAAATAAACCTTTTATTTCTTTGGATTATTTTATTGGCAAGTTCTTCATCTATTTTCACAAGGCCAAGAGGTGTTTCAAATGAGCCTTTATTATAAATAGATATGCCGTCAAACCCGACATAATGGCTAGGCGAGATTATTATAATTTTCTTAAAATTTGTGTCTTCCAGCTGTTTAAAGCTATACGCCGCTACCTGGCCTGAATAAACATAGCCTGCGTGCGGTACAACTATTGCCAGAAGCCTTCCTTTATCTATTTTTTTGGCATTGGCTAAAAATTCATCTACTTGTTTTGTAAGCTCGTCTTTATCAGCCGGATAAAACGCCCCTGCCACAGCCGGTTTTCTAATATCTTCAGAATAAGACCTGGCGAATGAGCAAAGTAATAAAGCTACTAGTAGTGTAAATATTTTTTTCATATCTTACCCTGCCAGCGTTTTATAATATTTCGCTTCTTTATACTGAGTTTTTCTGAATAAATTCAATTTTTTTAAAGCTGGTAAAATAAAAACAGCCAATACGCCCGCTCCTGCTATCTTCAAAAATTCTTTACGCGTGATTTCTTTACCTAACATAATCGCCTCCGCGTAAGGGAGGGTTTTAAACCCTCCCTTACCTTAAATATTATTCCCAACAGCCCGGGATTTTAGTACTGCAGAATTTGCATCTGCTGCCTGTTATATTATTTTGAGTAACTGTATAACCTAATCGTTCAATAATCAGTTTCTTGCAAACCGGGCAATATGTATTATTGCCAACGTGTTCTGGAATATTGCCTATATAAACGTAGTTTATGCCTTTTGACATTGCAGTGTTTCTGGCTAGTATCAGCGATTCTTCAGGCGTAGGCGGTAAATTTTTCAGTTGATATGTAGGCCAGAATTTCGAAAAATGCAATGGCACATCAGGCCCTAGGCTTTCAACTATCCAGTCGCACATCTTAGAAAAATCTTCTTTTGTATCATTATAAGTCGGGACTACAAGATTCACAAGTTCAAGCCATATGCCTTTTTCTTTTATAAGTTTTATTGCATTCATCACAGGCCCAATGCTAGCGCCTGTTACATTTTGATAAAAATCCTCTGTAATGCCTTTAAAATCCACCTTTATAGCATCCAAAAAAGTACAGGCCTCTTCAAGAGGCTTCTGGTTTATATAACCTGCTGTTACCCAGATATTCAATACATTATTCTTATGCGCAATACTGGCTATATCAGCTGCATATTCAAAAAATGTGATAGGCTCAGAATAAGTGCAGGCAATGGTCCTGCATTTATTTTTTGTCGCAGCGTGAACCACCTGTTCCGGCGACATGTCCATATTGATTGTATCTTCAGGGTTAGACTGCGATATCTCCCAGTTCTGGCAATAAAGGCAGTGTAAATTACACCCTGCGGCCGCCAATGAATACGATAAAGACCCTGGCAAAAAATGATAAAAAGGTTTTTTTTCAATCGGATCCACATGCGCTGCGCAAGGTTTTCCATAGGAAAGGGTTTGGAGCTTACCGCCTATATTCATACGAGACCTGCAATTCCCCCTCTCTGATTCTTTTAACTCGCATCCCCTTGGGCATAACAAACATCTGACTTTTTTCATCCTTCGGCTCTTCGTATAATAGTGTTACTTTCAGTCGCTCAGGATGACCCTGAGCCTGTCGAATGGGTCATTCTTCTATAACCCTGTAATATTTTGCTTCTCTTGGAGTCAATTTTGAATTTGGTTTTTCTATATTATTTAAAGCGGCTTTTAGAACGCTTGGCTTTGGTTTATTGGCTTTTATAATCGAAACGCCTATCATTATTAAAACTATTATGATTACTATATTGAAAATTATTTTTTTAAACATGCTTTTTTCTTTATAAATAAAACCATGGCTATTATAAACATTACTACGCATGTAAGATCCGCTAATGTTAAATTCGTATTCCATAGATATGAATTATCCGCCCTGAACTGCGAAACAATAATCCTTATAACAGAATACACCATGATATATAATAAAAACAAACCACCCTCCAACCTTACCTTTTTCCTCAAGCCCCACAATACTAAAAATCCAAAAAAATCTAAAACAAGCTCATAGATCTGCGTAGGATGGCTCTCCATGCCGCAGAAAGGTTTCATAGGCATGCCAAAACAACAGCCGTTTAAAAAACAGCCGATCCTGCCTATTGCCTGGCCCAGAATTATAGAAGGCGCTATAAGATCGGCTAAAACCCAGAAAGAAATTTTGCGGATCTTTGAAAATATAAGCCCTGTTATTATCCCGCCGAATATGCCTCCGTGTATGGAAAGGCCTCCCTGCCATACTTTGAATATAGATAAAGGGTCTCCCAAAAAACTTTTTAGTTCAAAAAAAAGAATGTAATAAACTCTTGCGCTTATTATCGAGCCTATCAATAAGTAAAAACTAAAATCGTATATCAGGTCTGGGTTTATTTTTTTTCTTGCGGCCTCTCTTTTGGCAATAAATACCCCAAATAAAAAAGCTATGGCAACCATCATGCCATAGCTATATATCGTAAAAGGCCCTATTTTAGCTATTATAGGATACATATTAACCGTCTCAACCCCTCCGTTCGGCGAACGGAGGGGTTTATCTAACTTATCTGCAGATCTGTTTTCCCCGTCCTCTGTTTTGCAAAATCCCAGGAGTAATCGTAAAGATGAAGGCCTTTACTTGTAGCTATAATCTCGCCGTTTTCTACTCCAATCTCTTCCGCCATATATTGCTTAACAAGTTCTAACCCGCCTAAATTTGAAGGAAAGCCTCCCCATAAATCCCACGACCTGAAATATGGGAAAAAATGCAGCTTGCCATAGCGGATTCTTGTATCTATAAGCCTAAGACATGGCGGATCGTTCAGCTTTATGTCAGAAGGCATGCCTATTTCTATTGTTGCCTGGTTAGTGCCATAGCCCTGAGTTTTATACATCTTTATGACTTCTTCAACCTGGTTGACTTCTAAAGGCATTTCTTTTACCATTTCCTTATCTTCAATTGTTTCTTTAAACCTTACCTTCGCATCCACCATTCTTTCGCCGTAAGTATAGTCTTCTGTCGCTGTTTTCTGGCCTGTCAGTAAATAAGAAAGATACCCGTGTATATATTCCATACTTGTAGGCGCAGGAATACTTGAACCTTCAGACATTATAGGTATTATCTGATGAGCTGGATTTTTTATCCTGACAGTTATAAAATCGAATTCGAGCCGCTTTTGCCCGGCGTAGCTCCCTCTTGTTATTGTGTATACATGGCCGGCTTCTAAAATCTTAGAAAGGCATCTGAACCACGCATCATCCAAATCAAACGCCTCGATATGAACAGGTTTAAGCTCATTTCTCTCCATTCTATTCCACTCCCCAATATTTTTTGAGTTCGTTTGTAATATTATCCTGGTCTTTATTTCCTATCTCTTTTTCTAGTATTTTACCCCTTGAGGCTTTCTTCTTCAAGCTAATTAAATCCTTTAACTCTCTAATGCTCATTATCTGGCAGCCAAATACCCTTGTATGATTTTTTATAAAATTATCATCTGAGGAAACTGTTATCTTATTCTTGTCAGATGATATTTTAAGAATATCTACTATTACCTTGTCGGCATCTTTATCTCTGTTTGAAAATAAAATCTCTACGTCTCCATATGCTTCTCTCGTTAACCCAAGGCTTTCGCTTTTACCATCAAAAACAACTATTACCCTATCAAATAAATGGTTCCTTTGTCTGAAATCTATCAGCGCCTTAATAAATGACAGCCGCGAAGCCTCAAGGCTTATATCTTTTTTTGCGTCAAATTCTCTGATCTTACTTATTGCATTATAACCGTCTATAATCAAATATTTCATATTAATTCGGCTTTTATTTTTTCAAAAGCTTCTTCTCCGCTAAAAGTTATGCCTTTTATCCCCATACCATGAGCTGCGTCAATCAAATCAGTCCTGTCATCCACATAAAAAGCTTTTGAAGGCACTATGTTTACCGATCTAAACGCTGCGTCATAAATTTCTTTCGCCGGCTTCCTAAAACCTATTTCATAAGAAAGTATGAGTTTATCAAATTCCTGGAATACAGGCATCTTCTTTGCAAGAAACTCATAATGCGTTTCGTTTATATTTGAAATCATGACCAGCTTATATTTTCCTCTCATCTTTGTCAGAAAATTCTGGATTTTTTTATTAAGCGGCGTTTCAAAAAATATATCATTCCAGATCGGCAATAATGTTTCATTGTCTATATCCAGATCCAGCGAATCCCCGACTTTTTTGAAAAAATCTGAAGAGGAAATCTTCCCCTCTTCGTAATCTTTTGTAAGGCCTGAATCAAAAAAAAGCTGGTAGATATCATGTTCGTTTTTAGGCGTCAGGTGCAGGATTTTTTTAACCGCGATATTGTGGTCAAAATTTATAAGCACATTCCCCAAATCGCAGAATATGGCTTCGTATTTATTTTTAGTCATAAATTAAACGCGCAGAATATTTTCAGTCAATCTTGGGCAGGCATTTGATTGCTTTTTTGATTGCTTTTTCAGGATGCTCGTAATCTTTGAGCTTCCCTCCCATGTAGGCATCATAAGCAGCCAGGTCAAAATTCCCGTGGCCCGAATAGTTAAATACAATGCATTTTTCTTTATTTTCTTTTTTGCATATTAATGCTTCATCTACTGCCGCTTTAATAGCGTGGCTCGTTTCAGGAGCAGGCAGAATTCCCTCAGTACTTGCAAATAAAAGAGCTGCTTTGAAAACACCTGTTTGATAATAAGCTCTTGCTTCGATGAGTTTTTCTCTAAATAATATTGACACTAGAGGCGCCATCCCATGATATCTCAAGCCGCCTGCGTGTATGCCTTCAGGAATAAAATTATGGCCCAGTGTATACATTTTTAATAAAGGTGTTATTTGAGCAGTATCTCCGAAATCATATCTGTAAGGCCCTTTTGTAAGCGTAGGGCATGCTGCTGGCTCAACAGCTATGAATCTGATATCCTGGCCTTCTATTTTATCTTTTATAAACGGAAACGTAAAACCTGCAAAATTGCTCCCTCCGCCAACGCACCCTATCATAATATCCGGTTTTTCCCCTGCTAATTTTAACTGTTCTTTTGCTTCAAGCCCTATTACTGTTTGATGGAGCATTACATGATTAAGCACGCTTCCAAGAGAATATTTTGTATCGTCATGCGTAGCTGCATCTTCCACTGCCTCTGATATTGCGATGCCAAGGCTTCCCGGAGTATGCGGCATCTTTTTTAAAATTGTCCTGCCTGCTTTTGTTTTATTAGTAGGGGAACTAAACACTTCTGCGCCCCATACATGCATAAGAGATTTTCTGAACGGCTTTTGGTCATAGCTGCATCTTACCATGTAAACAGTGCATTTCAACCCCATGATTTTACAAGCAAATGAAAGCGCGCTGCCCCACTGACCTGCACCTGTTTCTGTGGCAATGCGGTTTACGCCTTCTTTTTTATTGAAATACGCCTGAACAATAGCTGTATTCGGTTTGTGGCTTCCAGGCCCGTTGCCGCTTTCATCCTTATAATATATCCTAGCAGGCGTTTTAAGTTCTTTTTCAAGATTATACGCCCTGCGTAAAGGCGTAGGCCTCCAGAGTTTTAAAATCCTGAGAACTTCATCAGGTATTTCTATCCATCTATCAAGCGACATTTCCTGTCTTATAAGCTCCTTAGGGAATATAGGCGCAAGTTCATCAGGAGTCAATGGTTTATGAGTTCCTGGATTTATAGGAGGAGGCAAAGGATTTGGAAGATCCGTCTGGATATTATACCACGCTCTTGGGATGCTTTTTTCATCAAGTAAAATCTTAAAATTATCCATTTCCCCCTCCTATGCTAAGTCTATTTTTATTTCCGGCTGATGTTTTATTGTTTCGTGAATCAAGCAAGATTCAGCGATTTTTAAAAGCGCTGCTTTTCTTGGCCCTGGATTAGCATTTGGCAATTCTATTTTTGCGTTTATTTTTTGAATCCTGGCTGGCTTATCAATCGCCTTTTCCCAATCCATGGTTATTTTCATGCCATTCGGATTCAGGCCTGTATTCTTGCAAAATCCCAAAACATATACTCCGATACAGGATCCAAGAGAATCTACAAATAATTCTGGCGGGGTAAAGCCCTTATCTTCGTCTCCACTTGCCTGCGGCTGGTCTATTATTACAGAATGCGACCTATTTTTTGCCTCAAATTTCATACCGCCTATATACTTTATCTCTGCTTTTTCCACAGGTACTATTATAGCAATAAGCCGGCTTTCAGGCAAGACTAGAAATGCTTAAGAATCTCGGGAGGCCTTCTTTCAATAACCGGCATGTCTTTATTGTCAAAATACCCCAAGGCAAGAGGCGCCACAACTCTATAATTATCAGGCACTTGGAACTTTTCCCTGAACCATTTGTCTTTATCCAGAACAGCCATCATGCCTATCCAGCATGAGCCGATGCCAATGGATGAAGCAGCCAGCATTAGATTCTGGGCTGCCATTGCGCAGTCATTCTGATAAAAGAAAGCATCTCGCCTGCCAAGTATTATTATTACGCACGGCGCATGATAAAATATGCTAAAATCTTTTACTCTCATACGCTTTTTATACCTGATAAACTTCGGATTTTCTTCAATCATCTTATTAATATAGGGTATGGAGCGGTCGGAAAGTTCTTTGATTAGCGATTTGTCCTGCACAACAATAAACCCCCACGGCTGTTCATTCATGCCGCTCGGCGCCCATTTAGCTGCCTCGATAAGCTTATCTATAATCTCTCTTGAGATGGGTTTATCCAAGTATTGTCTAATGCTCCTGCGGGATTTGATGACATCTATCATATTATCCATGTAAACCATTTTACCCACTATCCAGCGATACTGTCAATCTATAAGTTTACAAAACGAGTATTGCTTGTATGTAAACTTAGGCTATCTATCAGACTTAAATCCTGTTTGCGGTTTTGGTTTAATAGGCGGAGGCGCCATGAGCTTGCGAATCGCTTCAAAAATAACATGTATATTTTCATCATGTTTTTCTACTTTCCTTTCAAGTTCGGCTAATTTATAATTAAGTTCTTTATGAGTTGGTAATAATGCTTGTAATTTCACAAATGTTTTAATAATGGTAATGCTGATTTTAACTGCTATGCCGTTATTTAAAACACTCGCAAGCATCGCAACGCCATGCTCTATAAAGACATATGGTAAAACTGAAGAGTGCTTCATAGATTCGAACCGGTGCCAATTTGTCACCAGTTCGTCTCTCTCATTAGGCATAAGTTGAAACATAAATTCTTCAGGAAATCTTTCTTTATTGCGCCTTACTTGTCTGTTTAGATACTTCGTTTCTACATCATATAATTCTGCAAGATCTCTATTAATCATTACCTTCTTACCCCTGATCAAGAATATCCTTTGTTCTACTACTGCTTCTGAAATCAACTCTTTCTCCATACCCACCTTCTTTTGTATAAGGTGCCAAATTGGCATCTTAAGTTGCCTATCATATTAGACACATCTGGAGGCAAAATTCCTTCAAATAAAATTTGCCAACTGGCGGTTAGTATGATTCAAACAACTTTACACTTAAGACATTGTCTGAAATGTAAAGTTGTTTAGGGTAAGAGCGGCGTTAATTCACAAAACAAGTCATACTCGTTTTCTAAAATAACGAATATCAAGGCGACAAAAGCGTCATTGTCAGAAGTGTAAAGTTAGATTGATAGAGAAAATGGCGTGGGGCGAAATAGGTTACTTTATATTTTTTAAATACCTTTTTATATCATCGTGATCGCCTGCCAGAACAAACTCCACTAAATCTTCTTTCCATCTGAAAAGAATCCTGGCTTTAAACCCTGCTCTAGTTTCCCAAAAATTGCCCTGCAGACGCTTTAGACCGATACCTTTAGTAGTTGTTTTATTACGAGATAATACATCTATTGTATAAATAGCTGCTTGTTTTATTTCTTCTTTTTCTTCGCCATGGAAACTTTTGACAGATATATCAAAGGAAGGTTTGAACTCAAACCTCATAAAGCCTCTATGTGCTTTTTGGCTTCTTTGCCGGTCTTATATATAGGCTCTTTGGAAGAAGCTATTTTTTCAATCTTTCGCCATTCTCTAGGGGTATAAGGCAATTCAACTGTAACTCGACAGGGCATTAAAACTACCCCTTCTTTACTTAACCCAAAAGCTATCGAAGACCCTTCTTTGAGATTAAGGATCTTCCTCACCCGATTAGGAATAGTAACCTGGCCTTTTGATGTAATCTTTGCTGTGTGTATTATAGTCATATGTATCCTCCTTTATCCTTACTTCCTTACATTCTTACTTCTATTATAATAATACCTTACATTTAAGCTTTTGTCAAGCTGCTATCGTTTAAATCAAAAAAATGCAACAACTTGACACTACAGACATTATCTGAAATGTAAAGTTGTTTGGGGTAAGAGCGGCGTTATTTCACAAAACAAGTCATACTCGTTTTGTGAAATAACGAGTGGGTTGAAATAGGGCTGCTTGGTCGTCAGATCAAAAATCTGATATCCTTCTCTAAAACTACTAAAATATTATACAGCGGATAAGGGACAATCGTAACTGTTCTATATTTTAACCTTACCACCTACGAGGAGTCCGCCAAAGTTCTGTAGCGGACACCTCGTAGGTGTGCATTTTTGCCAGCTGGCTGGGGTCTAAGGCATATTTGAGAGGTTTCGACATAACTAGTTCTTTTAAATATAAGTGCGCAAGGGATTACGGCGAAGTTTTTTATACTGTCAAGACTACCTTCAGTATAAAAAACGAGCCGTAAACCGTAGCGCACGACGAAACCATCTCTGTGCCGAATGGCCCCAGACAGCTGGCAAAAAAATAAGCCGCAGGAAACTTGGTGCTCCTTCCTGCGGCTATTAACTACTCAACCATGTAGGCCGCCTTTGGCGGCTTGCACGGTTAAAAAAAACGCTAATTATTTTAATATTTTTTCCGCTTCTTTCCTGTAAGCATCCATCACATAAGGAATACCAGAAACCTCTGATGCGTCTTCGGTAAGCGCCATCAAATCGTTCCTAGAAATTGTGCTTAGATTGAAGTTCCTTGAACCAGCCATTAGTTGTTGTAACCCGACCTTTATCCTCTGCGAGAACGTATATATGCCTACTGCCCCAAGCGGTATATCTTTCATATCTTTGCCATATTTTTCAGATAATTCTTCGTAGCAGACAAATATTTCTTCAGGCTTTGTGCCAAATTCCTTGACTGTCGGAGGAATGTCATTTTTCTTAACCCATTCCTCGATATTTTTTCCGACAAAACCAGGTATCATTAAAGCCCTGCCCATACAGACTGCTTTTACATAAGGAGATCCCATTGCAAGTACTTTGAATACATGGTCTTCTAAACTAAAACCTCCTGCAATTGCGATATCAGGGATCTTCATGCCTTTCTTTTCCAGCTTCTGGCAGAATTCATATGTCAAAGCCTGCAGATAAAACGTAGGTATGCCCCACTCCTGCATCATTCTCCATGGAGACATGCCTGTCCCGCCTGGAGCGCCGTCAATAGTCAAGAGGTCTATCTTAGCCAACGAGGAGTATTTCAGAGCCATTGCAAGTTCTCTCATGGAATACGCGCCTGTTTTCAATGTAATTCTCTTAAAACCAAGGTCTCTAAGGCGCTTTATCTCTTTCATAAAACCATCTTCTGAGACAAACCCAAGCCTTGAGTGCCTTTCAAATTCTTTTATAGCGCCTGCCTTAAACGCTTCTTGAGTCGCTTTAACTGTAGGATCGGGAGTAACAATGTAGCCTCTCTTTTTTAACTCTAATGCCCTTTCAAGGCTTTTTACTTTTATTTCGCCGCCGATACATTTCGCGCCCTGGCCCCATTTTAACTCAATGGTCTCGAGTTTATGTTTTTTTATGACATATTCAGCAACACCTAAGCGAGTATCCTCAACATTCATTTGAACCAGGATCTCGCCATATCCTTCTTGAAATCTCTTGTATGTCTCTATACGGCGGTCCATATCAGGCGCGCTTGTAATCTTGCCATTCTTATCCAGTTCTAATTTAGGGTCAATTCCGCATACGTTCTCTCCACATACTAACGTAACTCCTGAAATCGCCGCTCCTACTGCAAAATGTTCCCAGTTCTTACGCGCAATTTCTGTTGAACCAAGCGCTCCTGTAAAAATAGGGAGTTTCATCTTTACTTTCTTGTCCCAGCCATATTCTGTTTCTGTGTCTACAGTAGGAAATGCGGTTGTGTCAGGATTGCCTTCAACGCCTTTTGGTAAACCCTGCGCTCCAAGCGCATAACCCTGGATATTCAAATGCGAATAATCAACTGGATAATCCTTATCGCCGCCCGCGGTCACCTCTCCGAATGGGCCTGGATAAATAACTTCTCTGCCTCTAAAAGAGGACTTGAATACTTCGCAGTTTCCCCTGCATGACTCAAGACACCTTGAACACAAGCCTGAACAAGGCACTACACTTTTTGAACGATTAAATGTTCTCGTAGCATCATTACCGCCTGGTGTTCGTAAATTCATTGCTTCTCCCTCCTTAATTAGCCCAATCATTAGGCTTTTAAAGCCTAAATATTAGGCAGTTACATACAAATAAAAAAAGACATTCCAATAGCATCTGCCTTTAGAACATCTTTGTCCTAACTTTTCAAGGCACTAACATTGTGCCAGGTTAAAGTTAATTATACCAATATCTGTTTATGCTAGCAAGGGGATTTTTGAAAAATTCAGGCTTGATCTATGATTTTGAGATTATAATAACCAAGAGTCTTAACCCTAGCTTTGGATTTGGAGATTAAAAAATCGTGGAATTTTTTCATGAATTCATCATGATGGTTCCTGGTTTTCCATTTATATACGGAAACATATTGATTTTTAATATCTGCTCTCTCCATGGTATAGTAACTAATAAACCCTTCGGAGTGCTTTTTTGCATATTTTGCCCACATAATGCTGTCTTTACGGTAGCACTTGACTTCTTTTTGCTTAATTTCAAATATAACCGCATGTATAAACATATTCCACCTTTAATTATTATATCATAGAAAGGGAAGTTTGACCCATTAAAAATTTGTCAATACAATATGCTGAGCGCCGGCCTTCAGAAATTGCCCATACAATAAGAGATTGGCCTCTGTGCATGTCTCCTGCTGAAAATATACCTTTGATAGAGGTCATATAATTGTCATCTGTCTTAACATTGCCGGCCAAATCAAATTCTACGCCTAACTCCTTAAGAAGCCCTGCATGTTCCGGATGGATAAAACCTATCGCAAGAATTACAAGGTCGGTTTCTATTTCAAACTCACTGCCTGGAATTTCTTTCATTACAGGGCAAGATTTCTCATCTTTCTGGGAAAAATCCAATTTTACGCATAATATCTTTTTAACATAGTTGTTTTCGCCTAAAAATTTCTTTGTCAAAAGTGCCCAATGTCTTTCTCCGCCTTCTTCATGGCTGGAAGATACCTTTAAAATTATTGGGTATTTAGGCCACGGCTGATCTTCTGTCCGGCATTCAGGGGGTCTTGGCAAAACCTCTATTTGAATCACGTTTTTTGCTCCCTGCCTGTGTGCTGTACCAACACAATCCGCTCCTGTATCGCCGCCGCCAATCACGAGAACCTTTTTGCCTTTTGCGTCTATAAATCCATCCCCATTCGTAGGGAACGGTTTAAAACCGTTCCCTACGCAACGATTAGATTGCATAAGATAATCCATCGCAAAATAAATGCCTTTTAGGCCCCTGCCTTCTATTTTTAAATCTCTTGGCTCGCGGCTGCCGCCTGTTAAACATATTGCATCAAAATCATTCTGTAGGGACAGGTCGCGACCTGTCCCTACATTTATACCTGTCTTGAATATTATGCCTTCTTTTTCTAGAATCTTTAGCCGCCTATCAATTATCTTTTTATCTATCTTAAAATCAGGTATGCCATATCTTAATATACCTCCTGCCAAATTATCTTTTTCAAAAACTGTAACTTTATGCCCTGCTTTATTAAGTTGATCAGCTGCTGCAAGCCCTGACGGCCCAGAACCAATAACAGCAACATGTTTTCCTGTCCGATTTTTTGGAGGTCTGGGTTTGATCAAGTTGTTCTTAAAACCGTGCTCTATTATAGCTAATTCATTTTCGCGTATCGTTACCGGGTCATCATTTATCCCTAAAACGCATGCGTACTCACAAGGCGCAGGACACAGTCTCCCTGTAAATTCAGGCAGATTATTCGTGGCGAGCAATAACTCCAGGGCCTTCTCCCAAAGGCCATGAAACATAAAATCATTCCACTCAGGAATAAAATTACCCACAGGACATCCCCAATGGCAAAAAGGAGTGCCGCAGTCCATACACCTGGAAGCCTGTTCTTTCGAATCGCTATCCGGCCCGGATACAGTAACCTCTTCATAATCTTTTACCCTGTCACGCGCAGGCCTGTATTCAGACTTTTTCCGTTTAACTTTTAGAAAACCCTTGGGATCTCCCATGTTAACCACCTCCACCTACGCGGTGGGGGTATGCCCCACCGCGTAGGTGTCTTTAGCCATCAGACGCTTCTGTTAAATCCAGTTTTTTGGTTATCTTTTTATTTTCCAAAATGCGTTTATATTCTACTGGCATAACCTTTATAAATTTTCTACTTTCTTTATTAAAATCCGCCAATGTTTTTTCTGCAATAACGCTTCCGGTATATTTTTTATGATTAGAGATAAGCGCCTGAATAAGCGATTTATCATTTTGTGCTAATGCCTCAAGTTCTACCATATCCATATTGCATTTTTTATTAAAATCTCCGTCAATATCATACACATAGGCTATGCCACCTGACATGCCTGCTCCAAAATTCCTGCCGGTCTTGCCTAAAACTACGACTCTTCCGCCAGTCATATATTCGCAACCATGGTCCCCAACGCCTTCTATTACAGCATTCAGCCCGGAATTACGTATACAAAATCTCTCGCCTGCAAAGCCTCTTATATAAGCCTCGCCTGTTATTGCGCCGTAAAAAGCGGTATTCCCTATTATAATATTTTCCTCTGAATCATAAACCGCTTTCTTGTCAGGATAAATAATAATCTTCCCGCCAGATACACCTTTCCCCACATAGTCATTTGCCATGCCTTCAAGTTCAAACGTAATGCCGTTTGCCAGGAATGCGCCAAAACTCTGGCCTGCCACGCCTTTAAATTTGCAATATATCGTATCTTCGTTGAGACCCTGTTCTCCATGAAGCCTGCATAATTCTCCGCTCAGCATGGCGCCGGCTGCCCTATCAGTATTTTTAATAGGAAGTTCTATTTTTACGCTGCCGGATTTGCCTAGGGCGTCTTTTGAAAGAACCATAAGTTTTCTATCTAGAACACTGTCTATTCCATGATTTTGAGAAATAGTGCAATGTGTGCTGATTTTTTCCGGCACGTGTGGTTTATACAGAATTTTTGAAAAATCAATTTCTTTTGCCTTCCATGGAAGAATATTCTGTTCGACTTCCAAAAAGTCTGTCCTGCCAATCATATCGTCCAGATATTTTACACCTAAATTAGCCATGATTTCTCTTAATTCCTGTGCCACAAAATAAAAATAATTTATAATATACTCAGGCTTACCGGAGAATTTTCTTAATAACACTTCGTCCTGCGTAGCTATGCCCACAGAACAATTATTAAGATGACAATGCCTGAGCATAACGCACCCCAAAATAATCAAGGCTGCAGTGCAAAATCCAAATTCTTCTGCCCCAAGAAGAGCTGCTATTGCAACATCCCTGCCAGTGCGCATCTGTCCGTCTGTCTGTATCCTCACTCTAGATCTTAAATCATTTAAAACAAGTGTCTGGTGGGTCTCGGATAACCCAAGTTCCCACGGCAATCCTGCATGTTTAATAGAGCTTAAAGGCGAAGCGCCTGTGCCACCATCGCCTCCGGAAATCAAAATCATATCAGCATGGCCTTTCGCAACTCCAGCGGCAACTGTACCTACTCCGATCTCTGATACAAGTTTAACGCTTATACGAGCGCGAGGGTTTGTATTCTTCAAATCAAATATCAACTGCGCTAGATCTTCTATTGAATAAATATCATGATGCGGCGGTGGAGAAATCAGCGTAACGCCTTCTGTCGTATACCTGGTAGCCGCAATTGTAGCGCTAACTTTATGGCCAGGCAGCTGGCCTCCTTCTCCTGGTTTAGCACCTTGCGCAATTTTTATCTGTAATTCATCTGCATTCACAAGATAGTTTGCAGTTACTCCAAATCTGCCTGAAGCAACTTGTTTTATAGCGCTCCTGCGCGAAGTCCCGTCCGGAAAAGGCGTAAATCTTGCAGGATCTTCCCCGCCTTCTCCTGTATTAGACTTTCCGCCAAGCCTATTCATTGCAATAGCCAACGTTTCGTGAGCATTCCTACCTATAGAGCCGAAACTCATTGCGCCTGTTGCGAAACGTTTAACTATATTTTCAATTTTTTCTACTTTTTCTATGGGTACGGGTGCTACATTTTTAAATTTGAACAAACTCCTCAGCGTAACAGGATTCCTGGACTGATCATTTATAAGCTGAGCAAATTCTTTATATTTTTTATAATCATTTTTTCTTGCAGCATCCTGTAAACTGGCTATGGATTCAGGATTCCATAAATGGAATTCGCCGTCTCTTTTCCATTGATATAATCCGCCCGAACTTAAATACACTGGTTTTATATTTACTTCTGGATACGCGTCTCTATGCCTTTTTAGCGTTTCTTCTTTTATAACCTCGAAGCCTGCTCCGCCTATTCTTGAAGCAGTACCAGTAAAACATTTTTCAATAACTTCATTATTTAATCCAAGTGCTTCGAATATCTGGGCCCCTCTATAACTTTGAAGCGTGGATATGCCCATCTTTGAAAGTATTTTTAATATACCTTCTTCCACGGCATGTATATAATTATTAATCGCTTTTTCAAAATCTATTTTTAATTTGTTTTCTTTAACGATATAATTTAAAGTTTCGTAAGCTAAATAAGGGTTGATGCAGTCTGCGCCGTAACCAAATAAAAGCCCAAAGTGATGCACTTCTCTCGGCTCTCCGCTTTCTACAATTATGCCTATTTGAGTCCTTAGCGATTTTTTTACAAGATACTGGTGCACCGCGCCAACTGTTAAAAGGGCCGGAAGGCTGGAGTATTTTTTATCTATCCCCCTGTCACTCAATATGATAAAGGTATATCCTTCTTTTATCGCTGAAGAAGTTTCTCTGCAAATCCTATCTATTGTTTTTATAAAATCCCTCTTTTTGTTCACGTCAAAAAGTATAGATATAGTCTTTGTTTTAAGGCTATTGGCCTTTATATTTCTTATTTTTTCCAATTCTACATTCGTAAGAATAGGCTGTTTTACCCTGAGCTTATGGCAATGTTCAGGCGTTTCATCAAGAAGATTTTTTGCAGGCCCAATATAACTTTCAAGGCTCATTACTAATTTCTCTCTTATAGGGTCGATAGCTGGATTGGTAACCTGAGCAAACAACTGCTTGAAATATGCATAAAGAAGCTGGGGTTTTCTTGAAAGGATAGCTATAGGCGTATCATTACCCATTGAGCCAACAGGCTCTTTCCCTGTCTCCAGCATAGGCTGGATGATTATTTTTAAATCTTCGCGCGTATACCCAAAAGCTTTTAGATCTGTAAGAATATCACGTTTGGGTGAATTGTGAAGGGTTAATGGTGAATTAGGTAATTCTTCAAGCTCCACCATATTATCTCTAATCCATTTTCCATAGGGATTAGCCCCCGACACTTCATTTTTAACCTCGCTATCACTTATGATGCGGCCTTTTTCAGTATCTATAAAAAATATTTTGCCCGGTTCCAGCCTGCCTGAAATAGTCATCTCCTCTGGCTTTATATCTAAAACACCTGCCTCTGAAGCCATTACAACAGAATCATTTTTTGTAACTATATAACGTGCGGGCCTAAGGCCATTTCTGTCAAGAACCGCTCCTATATTTTTGCCATCAGTAAATGCAATCGCTGCCGGGCCATCCCATGGTTCAACCAGGCAAGCATGATATTTGTAAAAATCCTTTAGTTTTCTATCCATCAGATTATTGTGCTCCCAAGCGCCAGGTATAAGCATCATCATAGAATGCGCCAAACCCCGCCCTGATAAAAGAAGAAGCTCAAACATGTTATCAATTGCCATTGAATCGCTTCCGCCTGGCGTAATTACAGGTCTAAGGCTTTCGGTATCTTTACCAAACAGCATACTTTTTAATAATCCCTCTCTTGCTTTCATCCAGTTTACATTGCCTCTTAATGTATTTATTTCTCCATTATGAGCCAGAAATCTAAATGGCTGGCTTAAATCCCATGTAGGAAATGTATTTGTGCTGTATCTGGAATGGATAAGAGCAATAGCGCTTTTCATGCTTTCATCTTTCAGGTCCTGAAAAAAGGTTTCAAGCTGATGTGGCATTAAAAGGCCCTTGTATGAAAATGTCCTTGAAGAGACATTTGTAATATAAAAATACGATTTCTGTTTCAAATCTGAAGCGCGAACAATATTTTCAACTTGTTTTCTTATTAAGTACAATTTTCTTTCAAAATCAAGCCCTGCTGCTATATCTTTATCCCTGGAAATAAAAATCTGCTCTATGACAGGCTGAGTCTCTTTTGCTGTTCTGCCTATGCAGGAGCTATCTACAGGGATCTCGCGCCAGCCTAAAAGAATCTGGCCATTATTTTTTATTATTTTTAAAAATACCTCTTTGCAGAATTTTTTTTCCATGGGATCTATCGGCAAAAAAATCATGCCTGTCCCGTAATTGCCTGCATCCGGCAGGTCGATTTTAGCGCTCCAACAAGCCTTTTTAAAAAATTCATGGGGCATTTGGATAAGTATACCTGCGCCATCTCCTGTTTCCGGGTCTGCTCCTGTAGCGCCACGGTGAGAAAGCCTGTGTAGCACTTCAAGGCCTTGTTTAATTATAAGATTGGATTTATTGCCTTTTACATTACAAACAAACCCTACGCCGCATGAGTCATGCTCAAATGCAGGGTCATACAATCCTTGTTTTTTTGGAAAGTTATGCAAGGTTTTCATAAGATCCTTCGTCGCGAAGCGTACACTGAGCAAAACGAATGTGCTCCTCAGGATAAGGGGTTCGACCCCTCATTTAAATCTATCTACGTTTATGTTTAATTTTTTTATCTTTGTGCGTATTGTATTGCGGTTAATACCAAGTAGCTTTGCTGCCGTAATCTGATTTCCAGATGTGTATTCCAAGGCCTTTTCAATAAGAGACCTCTCTATATTCCCTATAACAGCATGGTATATTTCGCCTTTTTTAATTGTTATAAAAAAATTATCTATATCCATTTTAGCACTGCCCAATATTTATGCAACATTATCCAAAAAATATATGCAGGGGCGTGATAAATCACGCCCCTGCATATTTGTTAATCATATATCAAAATACAGATAGAACTCATAAGGATGCGGCCTCATCCTGACTGCGTCTATTTCTCTTTTACGTTTATACTCAAGCCATATATCAATTACATCCTTGGTAAAAACGCCGCCTTTTAATAAATATTCGTGGTCTTTTTCCAGGGCATTGAGAGCAGTATACAGAGACCCTGGGACAGTCGGAATCTTCTTGAGTTCTTCAGCGCTTAATTCAAATAAATCTGTATCCGTAGGTTCGCCCGGATCAATCTTATTTTTTATACCATCCAGACCTGCCATTAGCATTGCGCTAAATGCAAGATAGCCATTGCATGATGGGTCAGGCGGCCTGAATTCTATCCTTTTGGACTTCGGATTGTCCGTATACATAGGAATTCTTACAGCTGCCGAGCGGTTCCTTGCTGAATAAACAAGGTTTACAGGCGCTTCATAGCCTGGAACCAATCTCTTATAGGAATTTGTAGTAGGCGCACAGAAGGCCATTAAACTATGCGCATGTTTCAAAAGCCCTCCTATATAATACTTCCCAGTCTGGCTTAAAAGCGCATAGCCATTCTTATCAAAAAAGAGGTTTGTGCCATTTTTCCAAAGGCTTTGATGGCAATGCATACCTGAACCGTTGTCTGCGAAAAGCGGCTTTGGCATAAATGTAGCAACCATGTTGTTCTTTTTAGCCATATTCTTGATTATGTACTTATAAAGCAGGAGGTCATCTGCCATTTTGGTCAGCCTATTATATTTTATATCAATTTCGCACTGGCCAGCAGTAGCAACTTCGTGATGATGCACCTCTATATTAATACCGGCTTCTATCATTTTAAGTATAATTTTACTTCTCAGATCCTGCAAAGAATCATGCGGAGGCACAGGAAAATATCCTTCCTTAAATCGTATTTTATACCCAAGATTCGGGTTTTCTTCTCTTCCGGTATTCCAGTCGCCTTCATCAGAATCAATAAAATAGTATCCTGAATTTTCAGTCTGGTCAAAACGGATATTATTGAATATAAAAAATTCTGCTTCTGGCCCAAAATAAACCGTATCAGCAATTCCTGTATCCTTAAGGTATTTTTCAGCCTTTTTAGCAATATATCTCGGGTCGCGGCTATATGCCTTTCGGGTCAATGGATCATAAATATCGCATATCATACTTAATGTAGGAACCTCGCATACAGGATCAATAATAGCTGTTGAAGGATCAGGTATCATAATCATATCTGATTCCTGGATCTTCTGGAAACCTCTTATTGATGAGCCGTCAAAACCTATACCGTCAACCCAGATTGAACGGGTAAGGTCAGGCATATCTTTTAACTCTGTGGCTGGGATTGAAAAATGCTGCCACAGCCCTGGCATGTCATTGAACTTCAGGTCAATGATCTTAATGCCCTTTTCCTTAATCATATTCATCACTTCTCTGGCGGCTTTCTCATTAAAAGAGCCGTTTACAAGCGGATTTTTTGTCTTAACTTCGACTGAAGCTGCCTTCTGTTTTTTGGCTGCCATTTTATCTCCTTTCACAAAATAAAAAAGCGTTCTTAAACAATTTAAGAACGCCTGTGTTCTTACATATTATATATTTCGCACTACGATGTGCTTAAAGTTTGTGCTTTATTCTCTTATATATTATAAGTAAAAACTCCTCTGTTTTGGTAACCAGAATTTCACCGCTACAACACCCCTGGGGTGCCGCCCCAGGGGTGCGGATGACCTTAGTACCTATGATTATCCTATAGCCGGTGACCCGCGCTCCTCTGTCCTAATCCTAACACACTCTTTCAAATCCAGGACAAAAATCTTGCCGTCTCCTGTCTCGCCGGTCTTCGCTCCTTTAATAATGGCCTTAATTGTAGGCTCTACAAAATTATCATTGACAGCGATTTCGAGGCGTATCTTTTTTAACAGATTCCCCATTTCTTTTACGCCGCGATAGACCTCACTAAAGCCTTTTTGCCTTCCATGGCCAAGCACCTCGCTGACAGTTATAAGGTTTACCTCTGCCTTATAGAGCTCGTCTTTGACATCTATAAATTTGCTCGGCTGAATAATTGCTATTATAAGTTTCATATAACACCTCCCAAATTTTGTGAAACCCCGCTCTTTTAGCGAGGCTTCTTAGTATACCCGCAAAAGAGCGGGGTGAAACAAAATTTGATCCCGAGCGACTCTATGCTCACATATTGTCGCGAGGGGCCTCTTTTACTCCAGAACTGTATATGCGCTTTCGTGATGTTGACTTAGATCAAGGCCTACGGCTTCTTCTTTTTCGCTAACCCTTATTCCAAATACTACATCTACTACTTTACAAATAACCAGTGTCCCGACAGCTGAATATATCAGCGTTGCGCCTACCGCATACAACTGCACAAGTAATTGATGCGGATTGCCATAAAAAAGGCCATCTCCTCCTGCTGAATTTATCAATCTTGTGGCTAATAGGCCTGTTGCCAATGCGCCCCATATCCCGCCTACGCAGTGCACGCCAAACGCGTCCAGAGAATCATCATATCCCAATTTGGGTTTGATAATTGCCACTGCCGTATAGCAAAATACACTGACAAGTAAACCTATTATAATAGCTCCGATGACATTTACATATCCAGATGCAGGTGTAATGGCTACCAGGCCCGCTACTGCGCCAGAGCATACACCAAATATAGTCGGCTTGCCGTTCCTGATCCATTCTATAATTGCCCAGCTTAAACCTGCCGCAGCTGCCGCGGTATTTGTAACTACAAACGCGCTTGTCGCAAGGCCATTCGCGGCCAGGGCACTTCCTGCGTTAAAACCGAACCATCCAAACCATAATAGGCCTGTTCCCAGAACCACAAAAGGCATATTGTGAGGTATGGGAGCGCTTTTATCCAGATTATTTCTTTTTCCCATATACATAGCGGTAACCAGCGCGGCAATGCCGGCATTTATATGGACTACTGTTCCGCCTGCAAAATCAAGCGCGCCTAAGTTACGCAGCCATCCGTTTATTCCCCACACCCAGTGCGCGACAGGCCCATAAACAAAGGTTGACCATAAGAGCATAAAAGCTATGAGAGCCGAGAACTTCATCCTTTCTGCAAACGCTCCTACGATAAGGGCTGGCGTGATGATCGCGAACATAGCCTGGAATATCATAAAGGCCTGATGTGGAATGGTAGCAGAATAATCTGCATAAGGTTCGAAACCCACACCGTTAAGCCCAAACCACCCGAATCCGCCCCAGAAACCTTTAGCAGGATGGAACGCTAGGCTGTAACCAAAAAGCACCCACTGAATACTGACAAGACAAATAATTATAAAACACTGCATCAGGATGCTTAATACATTCTTCTTCCTCACCATGCCGCCGTAGAAAAATGCCAACCCCGGCGTCATCAGCAGGACCAGCGCTGAACTGGCTAAAACCCAAGCTGTATCGCCTGAATTAATCATGAAACACCTCCCAAATCCGCCTAGGCGGATTTGATCCCGAGCCGATCTAGTTTTTTCCATTGTGCGGCGAGGGACCTTTTTCACTGTGAAGCAAATTTAATCCCGAACAACCCTATGTTCACATATTGTCGCGAGGGACTTTCCACTCAGAAATCTACATCCATCTGAACTGTATAGGTATCTGCAAGATCCTTATCATTATAAAAATCATATCCGAATATTGCTGATACGTTGTCCGCGAATTTCCATGAAAAACCTGTATTCCAACTCCCATACGAAGACCTTGAGCCCTGGTAATCAACACAAAGCCAAAGCTTGTCAGATATTTCAGGCATTACTCTTTCCCATGCAAATAAAAGACCATCGTTATCCTTCTTGCCATCATGCACCAGTAGTTTTGAATCTCCTTTAAAATAACCGACTGAAAATCTACCTAAAGATACATCGCCCATAGAAAATGTCTTGGCAGCTTTACTATACATAACGTTATAATCTGTTTTGTCATTTTTGATACCTGCATCATATATCCCCAATGCCAGTGCAGGAAAAAATTTGCCATAGGCATTTTCAGGGATCCCTATCTTAGTATTAAAGTACCACGGGTAATCATCCAGGGTTCCATATCCTGATTTATGATCAAATCCGGCTTCTGCGTTTAATTTTTCAAAAGGTAATATCCCTACGGTTAATCCTAAATTAGTAATGGTATTTGCCCTTATCCCATCAGAATTATTAGACGTAGGCACATAAAAATCAGAAGTCAAATGCCATTTTTTATATGCCTGCACATCTGTAGATGGCGACCAGATGTGAGTACTGGCAGTGGCAAAACACTGGGTTGCTATAAACAAACAGCAAGAAACCAGGGCAAGCGTAATTTTTAAAGCTTTCATTTTTTCTCCTTTCGTTAAATAAAAAAAGCGGCCAAATTTAAGTGCCTACATAGCACTAAATTGGACGCCTATGCCCAACCCTTCGACTTTGCTCAGGGTCATTTTCAGGTAGAGCCTGAAAATGAAAAAAGCGTTCGCTTGACTACGAACGCCGATGTTTTGCACTACAATGTGCTTTAATCAATTCTGTAGGGGAGGGTTTGAAACCCTCCCCTACAATTACATAAGTAAATCTTACACTAATTTGGTAACCTTAATGAGCAGATACTTGACATCTTTAATGTCAAGTATAGGCCGATAGGCCGTCTGCGAATTAACCCCCACACCAATTTCAGCGCATTTTTTTATTGTAATGCAGTAAATTGGTGTGGGGGTAAGTTCAGCCAAATGACTTACGTTCACTTTGTTCCGTAAGCCATGGCTTCACTTATTAATCTATTTTTCAATTTCACAACCATTACATGTGAAATCCCAAGCCTTTCTCCTGCCTCCCTTACAGTATAACCATTCAATAAAAGACCAAAAACATCCTTTTCTCTTTTTGAAAACCCGTTATTCATTATATGTTCTACAATCATCTTTTTATCCACAGTCCTGTCAAGGCGTTCAGCCCCATCAGAGAGAGTTTCTCTCAAGGTATCCCCGTTTTCATTCAGAGGCTCTTCCATGCTAATTTTATATACCTTCTCTCTTTCTTTTCTCATATAATTCAATATATGAAACTCACAGCCCTTAATAATATAGGTATCTTTCAATCCTTCAGGAACCCCATCCCTGAAATTACTCCAGAGATGGCTCGCCATCTCCTGATACAGATCATACCTGTCAAAGGCATGCTCCCTAGCGCTGTAGAAAAAAGCTATCTTTCTTAGTCTTGGGCTTATTCTATTGTAAAGTTCATCGAATCCCATAATATATCACCCAATTGCTTTAGAACCACATTCTTCTGTCCTTATCCTTATGCATTGCTCTAAATCCATAACAAATATCTTTCCATCGCCTGTCTCACCTGTTTTTGCGCCTTTAATAACAGCTTTAATAGTAGGTTCTACAAAATTATCGTTCACGGCAATCTCAAGCCTTATTTTTCTCAGCAGGTTACCAGCTTCCTTAACACCTCGGTATACCTCAGTAACGCCTTTTTGGCGGCCATGGCCTAATACCTCATTTACCGTTATTAGATTAATCTCTGCCTTGTAAAGTTCTTCTTTTACATACTCTAATCTATGTGGTTGTATAATCGCTATGACAAGTTTCATTTTATGCCTCTCAAATTTTGTGAAACAAAATTTGACCCCGAGCCGTCATAATACCCATGTATATGCGGCGAGGGGCTATTCAAGTACAGTATATGCTCTTTCGTGATGCTGTGTAAGATCAAGCCCCATTGTTTCATCTTTTTCTTTCACGCGCATCCCAAAGAATATATCCACGAACTTGTATATAATACAAGTCGCCACAAACGTATATCCTACGGCGACTGAAATTCCCGCACACTGTATTAAGAATTGTTTGGGATTGCCGAAAAACATACCATTTGCTCCAGCGCTATTAATTGCCCTGGAAGCAAACAAACCCGTGGCAAGTGTGCCCAGCATCCCACCTATACCGTGAACACCAAAAGCATCTAAAGAATCATCGTATCCGAACCTTGGTTTAATAATAGCTACACCTATAAAACATACAATACTTGCTAAAACACCTATTATTAATCCTGAAAAAGGGCTGACAAAACCTGACGCAGGTGTAACTGTTGCTAGCCCTGCTATTGAGCCGGTTACAATCCCGAATACTGTAGGCTTGCCGTTACGTATCCACTCCAGTAGCGCCCAGCTAAGCCCCGCTGCTGCAGCAGCCGTATTAGTTACGATAAATGCGTTAACAGCTACGCTGTTCACGGCCAGAGCACTGCCTGCGTTAAACCCAAACCATCCAAACCACAGTAAACCTGTGCCCAGCACAACAAAAGGAAGGTTATGAGGAGACGGAGTGTGTTCCAAATTCTTTCTTCTGCCGATAAAGATGGTTGCGACTAAAGCCGCTATACCTGCGCTCGTATGCACGACAATGCCTCCGGCAAAATCCATAACACCCATATGTTTCAACCAACCACCGCTTCCCCACACCCAGTGACACAGAGGATCATAAACAAATGTTGCCCATAACAGCGTAAAAATCAAAAATGCAGAAAATTTCATCCGTTCCGCGAAAGCTCCGATAATCAACGCTGGGGTAATAACTGCAAACATCATCTGAAAAATCATAAAAACCTGATTTGGTATAGTGCTGGAATAATCACTAAATGGTTCAAAACCCACGCCTCTCAAACCAATCCAGCTTAGTCCGCCCCAGAATCCGTTTCCAGGCGCAAATGCCAGACTATACCCACATACTATCCACTGCACACTTAATAAGCACAACGCCACAAAACACTGCATGAGCACGCTCAGGATATTTTTTCTTCTGACCATACCCCCGTAAAAAAAGGCTAGCCCGGGAGTCATAAGCATCACCAATGCTGCAGATATCAGCACAAACAACGTATCAACATAATTTATCACTATACACTCCTCTCTAAATGAGGACATGACTTACGGAGGCCGAAAGCCGACGTAAGTCATAAGTCCGAATTTATCCCGAGCAACCCTGATATTTTCCATTATGTTGCGAGGGATCATTATAGAATGCTATCCCTCGCCGTATAGACTCACAAATTATGACGGCTCGGGATTGTTTTTCAGATAGCCAAAGGCTATCTGAAAAACAAAAAGTCCTCTCCAGTAGAATCACTCTACCAAAAAGGACTTCATTATCCTTTACCCCGCCCTTTCTACTTTAAAATATTCTTTCCTAGCAGAAAGGGCGGGGTGAAAACAAAAAAGGCGTTCCAAACTTCGAACGCCGCCTTGCTTTGTTTCTTAAGCGCTACCTTGCGCTTTTATTTATAGTTTACCACAAAAAATCTTGCTGTCAATAAAAAAATGAGGCTACGACCTTTAGTAGAGGGCAGGCATGCCTGCCCTCTACATTCAATCTATAATATCGGCAAATATTTATCTATCTCATACTGGCTAACCTGTGCCTTGTATTCATTCCATTCCATCTTCTTATTGCGGATGAAATATTCAAACACTTTATCACCCAGGCACTCTTTTATAAGTTTGCTTTTTTCAGCAATCTTTATTGCCTCCAGAAGATCCTCAGGCAGAGACTTTATGCCCGCCTTTTCCTTTTCTTCTTCGCTCATGTGATAGATATTATCATTTGCGGGCTCAGCTAATTTATACTTTTTATTTATGCCTTCTAATCCTGCCGCAAGCATTGCAGAGAATGCCAAATAAGGGTTACAGCTAGGGTCAGGCGAACGGTACTCAATACGAGTCGCTTTTTCTTTTCCCGGCTTATACATAGGAATCCTCACAAGAGCAGAGCGGTTCATCTGGGCCCAGCATATATAAACAGGCGCCTCATAACCCGGCACCAGCCTCTTATAAGAATTTACCCATTGGCTTGTAATAGCTGTAATTTCAGGCGCGTGTTTTAAAATACCTGCTGTGTAGGCCTTGCCTATGTTGGATAAATGATACTTTTCGCCTTTTTCAAAAAATGCGTTTTTATCTCCCTTAAATAACGACTGATGCACATGCATACCTGAGCCGTTTATTCCGAAAATAGGCTTTGGCATAAATGTAGCATAGACTCCGTGTTGACGGGCAATTTCTTTAACAACAAGTCTGTAGGTCATTACATTGTCAGCCATTGTAAGCGCATCTGTATAACGCAGATCAATCTCATGCTGGCTGGCAGCGACTTCGTGATGGCTGTATTCAACAGTAATTCCCAGAGCCTGTAACGTGAATATCGTATCGCGCCTCAGGTCCTGCGCCACATCCAAGGGCACTAAGTCAAAATAACCGCCGTTATCCAGAGGTTCCGGCTTTTTTGAATTTGCAAAATAAAAATATTCTAACTCGGGGCCTACATTATAGGTAAATCCTGATTCTTTTGCCTTGGTTAGATTACGTTTTAAAACAAACCTTGGATCCCCTTCAAAAGGCTTACCGCTAGGTTCATAAATATCGCAGAACATCCTGGCAACGCTATAGTCTTCGCCAGAGCGCCATGGCAATATTTCAAATGTATCAGGATCAGGCCTGGCAATCATATCTGATTCTTCTATGCGCGCGAAACCTTCTATAGAAGATCCGTCAAACCCCATGCCTTCTTCAAGCGCACCTTCTAATTCAGATGGGGATATGGCAAATCCCTTTAAAAAACCCAGGACATCTGTAAACCATAAACGTATAAACTTAACATTTTTTTCTTTTACTGCTTTCAAAATATCTTTATTGGTCATCTTAGGCATCGCTCCCCCTTTATGTTAACCGCTTTTACTTGTGAAGTTTTTTATTATACTCTGCATTTACAGTTGTTTTAATCCCGCCACGCGTATTAAATTCTCCGTTGATATAAGCCCACCTTGGCTTACAGGCCTTTACAAAATCTTCCAGAATTTTATTTGTCACATGTTCGTGAAATATACCTATATCCCTGTAAAAAAGCGTATACATCTTAAAAGATTTTAGTTCGACGCAGTATTTACTTGGTTTATATTTAATGGTTATATTGGCAAAATCGGGTAAACCTGTCTTAGGGCAAACACATGTGAATTCCGGATTCTCTAAAGTTATTGTATACTCTTTATCAGAATACTGATTCTCCCAGACCACTATTTCCGGAGTCTTTAGATTTTTTATATTTTTTTGTAAGCCTTCATAATTAGATTTCATTTCATTTCATGTGCTACTATTATTGCCTCAGCTACTTCTTTCATTGGCTTACGGCGGTCCATGCTGTATTTTTGAATGCGCCTAAAAGCGTCTTCTTCTGTAAGGCTTTCCTGTTTCATAAGAATGCCTTTTGCCCTTTCTACAACTTTTCTAGTCTCAAGTTCTTCCTGTATCACTCTGGTTTTTACCATGAGCTCTGTATTTTCTATTGCAATAGCTGCCTGGTTAGCAACACTCGTAAGAACATTTATTTCCGTAGGTGTAAATTTATGAGACTGTGACGTATAGCAATTTAAAACTCCTATAATCTTTCCTTTAACCATCAGAGGCACGCATAATAAAGACACAAGGCCTTCTTTTTTAGCTATATCCTTATATTTATATTCTGGTTCTTTCGTAACATCCAGTATTACTATAGGTTTATTCTCCAATATAACCTTCCAGGCAACACCTTCGCCTTTTGCCAATGGCTTTTTATTTATATATTCTTCACTTATACTCTGTGTAGCTCTTATGTTTAAGTTTTGCTTTCTTTCGTCCAGAAGCATCAATGAACAAATCCTGGAATTCATCACCTCTGCTGTAACAGTCACTATAAGCTTCAATATATCTTCTAAATACAAGTCGCTTGATATAGCCTTGCTTATCTTTGAAATTGCTTCGATAGTATCGCTGGATTTAGATGTTTTTTTCTTTGTTTTTGTTGCCATACTTGACCATCCCAACCGCTATGTAGGGGAACAGGCATGCCTATCCCCTACATAGCTACTACTGTTATGCTTGCCTCGTCCGCCAATCTTATTGTTTCTTCCCTATCTATTATAAGTGTTTTCTTCGCCTCTATTGCAATGCAAGCTGCCTTAACTTCCTGGAGCAATTTTATAGTATCAGGCCCTATCACAGGCACGTCAAATCTCATGTCCTGCCTGGGTTTTGTTACCTTTATAACCACAATGCCGTTTTTACCATACCGCTCAGCCCGTCTTATTGCCTCATCAGTGCCTTCAATCGATTCCACTGCCAACACAACTCTATCTTTTACTACAACAGATTGGCCTATATCCAGGCCTGCTATGCTCTTAGCAATCTTCCTGCCAAAATTTATATCCTTTAAAACCCTATCATCAGGTAATTGCTTCGTAAGAACACCTTTTTTAGGAAGGTAATCTGATAAAAAAATTATTGAGCTTAAAACCTTTATGCCTTTAAACTCCAAGAGCCTTGCAATAGCTCCTATTATAGAATCTGTCTTTTTGTTTTTGAGGCTTCCTAGGAGAAATTGCATCCTTTTATCAATCTTTATATTTTTATCAAAAAGCAGTTTATGCTTGACCTGACCAGCCATTACAATAGAGCGAATATTCTCTTCCCTAAAAATCTTTAACAGCTTATCTAGTTCTCCAACGCCAAGCCAGTAAATTTTATTTACAAATTTTTCAAGTTCTTTTGACGTCTCTTCGTTTATGCCTATCGCTATAACTTCAACGCCTTTTTTTCTGGCGCTCTCGGCAAATATAATAGGAAACCTGCCGTTCCCAGCTATAAGCCCTATTCTATTTATCATATTTTATATTCGTGGCCATTCGACTTTTGATTCGTGGTAATTCGTGTTATTATTTACCTCCTCTGCAAATCCCTCTTTCTGAATTCTTTAGAAAATCAAGGAGATACTTTACCTCTTCTACAGGCCCAATTTCTTTTTTCACCTTTTCTATACCATTCTTTAAAATCAGTTTTGAATGAAACAAAATCTTAAATGCCTTTCTTAACTCACACTGGGCTTTTTCAAGCACTCCAGCCCGCTTTACACCCACAAGATTCAACCCGTATACTCTGGCGGGGTTCCCATCGCATGTAGAAAAAGGTGGTACGTCTTGTACAACCTTTGAACATCCCCCTATTATTGCCATCTTGCCAACCCTTGTAAACTGGTGTATGCCTGCAAGGCCTCCTATAACAACCCTGTCTTCTAATGTGACATGGCCTGCAAGAGTCCCTATATTCGCAATAACGCAATTATTGCCAACCTTACAATCATGCGCAACATGCGAATATGCCATAAAAAGATTATCATCCCCGATAGAAGTAACGCTATCATCTTTTGCGCCAAGGTTCATAGTAACATATTCTCTTATAATATTATTCTTTCCTATCTTTAGAAAACTCTTCTTACCTTTATACTTCAAATCCTGCGGCGCGCTCCCTATGACAGCGCCTGTAAACATGCGAGTCCCTTCGCCTATTGTAGTATAGCCTTCTATGGTCACTCGGGCGCCTATAACAACGCCTTTTGCTATCTCCACATTAGGACCTATAATAGCATAAGGACCGACTTCTACATTGTCGGCCAGCTTTGCCTTTTTATCCACAATTGCTGTGATATGAATCTTGTTCATAAAAGGAATTAATACAAAAAATATAACGATTAAGCCTTACGCATCTACAAGAGCAAACATTAGATCTGCTTCGCTTACAACTTCGTCGTCCACAAACGCCATTGTGTGAACCTGCCCTGTCCTTGACCTAAGCTTCATAACCTCTACTTCCAGGCGCAGCTGGTCGCCCGGGACCACTGTTTTTCTAAACTTTACATTATCCAGGGTCAGGAAATACGCGTATTTACCCATGTTCTCTTTTTTATTCAGCAGCAATACCCCCGCCACCTGCGCCATTGCCTCTACAATCAAAACCCCGGGCATGACAGGCCTGCCTGGAAAATGCCCTGTAAAAAACTGCTCGTTCATCGTGACATTTTTTATGCCGACCGCTTTTTTATCCGGGTCTATTTTTATTATCTTATCTACTAACAGGAAAGGATACCTGTGCGGAAGTATCTTCTGTATGTCTATAGCATCCAGGGTATTCCCGTTTGTCTCGACATAAACAGCTTTCATGCCGCCTGCCTGAAGTTTCTCTCTTTGGTTGCTTATCTTTTCAACAAGCTGGACATTTAAAGGATGGCCGCTGCGCATCGCAATAATATGGCCTCTGATGCTATAACCGAGAAGATATAGGTCTCCCAGGAGGTCTAATATTTTATGCCTGGCAAATTCATCGTCAAACCTGAGTTTATTGTCTATTACCCCTCCTTCTCCCACCACAACTGTATTGTCATAATTAGCGCCTTTTCCAAGTCCTTTTTTCCTGAGTTCATTCACTTCCTTTTCGAGACAAAAAGTCCTGGCAGTGGCAATCTCTTTTGCGAATGTATTTTCATCTACAGTAAACGATATATACTGGGCTTTTAAAAGAGGATGTTCGTAATTTAATGTATAAGACACCATGAAATTATCATTTGGCAAAACCATTATCATGGCCCCGTCCTGCTCAGCCCACAGAGGGGCCCTCACCTGATAAATCTTTTTAGGAACACCCTGGTCTTCAATGCCAACCTTTCTCAATATGTCCATGAAACCTTTTGCGCTTCCGTCAAGCCCTGGGAGTTCGGGCCCATCTGTTTCTATAATAATATTATCTATGCCAAGCGCCCACAATGCTGCCATCAGATGTTCTATAGTATGCACTTCTACTCCGTTAATACCAATCGAAGTGCGGCGAGGGCTTTTTTCTTGGCCGATTATGTTGTTTATATCAGCCTTTACCATCGGAGAATCTTTTATATCTACCCTTATGAAATTTATCCCTGTATTAGTAGGGGCTGGCTTAAATTTAAGGTTAACGCTCACTCCCGTATGAAGGCCCACCCCGCTTAATTCAACTGACTTTTTTATCGTTCTTTGCTGCATTTTTCTCCCTTTATGATTTTTAACTTTTGCTGTTTTCTTTGGTTGCAGACTTTAACTTCTCGATCTCTTCTTCTAATTGCTTTACCTTTTTAAACAACTCTGGAAGGTTCTGGGTAAATGCATGAATTTTTTTTGCCAGAACATGCGGTTTGGCAGGATAACCTGAAACACAGGTATTAGAAGGGATGGACTTGGTCACGCCAGACTGCGCAGCCACTACAACATTATCACCAATGGTTACATGGCCTATAACACCTGATTGGCCTGCAATAGTAACGTTCTTGCCTATATTTGCGCTGCCGGATATTCCGCTCTGCGCGACTATTATGGAATTTTCTCCTATTGATACATTGTGAGCGATCTGAACAAGATTATCTATTTTTGTTCCCTTTCTTATAATTGTTTTATCAAAACGCGCCCTGTCAATAGTAACATTAGCGCCTATTTCCACATCGTCTTCTATTATCACCGTGCCTATCTGAGGAATCCTATGGTGTACACCCTGAACTGTAGAAAATCCAAAGCCATCGCTTCCTATAACTGTCCCGCCGTGAATAACAACCCTATCGCCTATTGCCACCCTTTCCCTGATTATCACATAAGGATAGATAATGCAATCTTTTCCGATTTTAGTATGGTGGCCTATATACACGCCTGCGTAAAGAATAGTGTTATCTTTTATTTCTACATTATCCTCCAGCACAACATATGGATCTATCGCTGCATTTTTTCCTATCTTTACTTTGTCTCCTATAATAACTGTGGGATGAATACCTTTCGGCCTTCTGACCTCATTGGGCGCCAGAAGAGAAACCATCTTTGCAAATGCCAGGGATGGATTTTCAGTGCGGATAATTGTCTTTTGGGCAACTTTTACGTCTCTGGAAGTTATAATAGCTGATGCCTTTGTGTGGCCCATAAGAGGCAGATATCTCGAATTAGCAATAAAAGTAAGATCTCCCTCTTTTGCCTCTTTGATGCCGCATATCCCTGTCACGACTATATTTTCATCTCCCACTATTTCGCCGTCTATTATGCTGGCTACCTCTTTCAATGTCTTCTGCATATTATAGTGCCCCTTTATCTTACTTGCTTGGAATAGTCTTGTACTTATCGTTCAATATCTTTATAATTTCGTTCGTAAGATCCATCCCGGGATTTCCGTATAAAAGCACCCTGTCGTTTACAATAATTGAATATCCGTTCTTTTCGCCATATTCTTTTATGACATCACTCATCTCTTTCAGGATGTCCTTCACCATGTTATCTCTTTCTTTTGTAAGGTCTGTTTTGGCTTCCTGATCAAAATCTTGAAGAGACTTTATCTTCGCTTCTATATCTGCTTCTTTTTTCTCGCGCGCATTTTTATTCATGAGCTCTAACTCTTCTCTCATCTTTCTTATATCCTGGACAATTTTTTCCCGATCTTTTTGCTTCATATCGCCTTTTGCTTCCAGCTCTTTATCGAAATCCTTTGTCTTCTGGTACTCATCAAATGATCTGGATAAGTCAATATAGCCAATCTTGCCTTGTGATTCGCTAAACGCAGGCATTATCATAGAAAATAAAAATGCGCCTATTATAAAAATACTTGTCAAACATTTTCCCATTTATTAACTCCTTAGGGCACGCTAAAGTGTGCCCTGTATATTTGTCGCAAAGACCTTCACCCCGTACCAGAACAAGTTCAGTACAGAACCACGGTAATCAGGCAGGTTAAAACACGCCTATTTTCAGACTTTGCCTTTAATCAAAACCCTCTGCTCATGCTAAAATGAATCCTTCCAGTATGCGACTGGTCTTCCGACGGATTAACAGGAAAACCATAATCTAGTTTAACAGGCCCTATGGGAGTTTTAATCCTAACGCCTATACCTACGCCTACCTTGATCCCGCCAGGAGATATTCCGCCTTTTGGCCTAGAGTCAGGCACATGCCATACGTTTCCAGCATCTACAAAAAATGCGCCTTTTAGGTTTTCTATTATCGAAAATGTCAATTCTGCGTTTGCAATAGCTAGTGTTCCGCCTCCTATTGCGTCTCCTGATTGATCTTTTGGACCTATATCGCGTTCTTTAAACCCTCTGATCGTATAGGTGCCGCCTGCAAAAAATCTCTCGTAAACAGGCACAGCCCCATTATTGCCTCCATAGGTAGAAACCACGCCATCTCTCAGTTTTAATTCCAGCACAAAAGGTCCTATGCTGGAATAATGGCTTATTGAATTGAAAAACTTCGCAAAATCTTTGTCGCCTCCAAAAGGCCCGCCTGCTACTTCAATAGACCCTACCAGAATAGATCCTTTTATAGGATTAAATTTATTATCTGTTGTGTCATTTGTAAGCTGAAACATGGCGCTGGATATTGTATTCTTTCCTTCCTCATCTTTCAAGGCCTGGGAAACATTGCTGTCTAAGTCAGATATGTCTACTGTTTCTATTTTATAGGTCAAGTCTCCTCTTAAAACTTCGTTGAATTCCTTGCCAAATCTTATATCTCCGCCGGCTCTTTTTTCATCATAGGCATAACCTGTAGATCCGCTTTTATCATGTTCTGAAGCATAAAGATCAAATCCAAAAGAAAGAGGTTTGTCAAATATCCACGGCTCTGTCCAGCTGAGTAAATAATTTTTACGGGTAGATCCAAATTCCCCTTTGAGTTTTATATCCTGGCCGTCTCCTGTAAATGTAGGAAAATTCCATATGTCAAAATTTCTCTGTTCTATTTCTACAAAACCTATTAGTTTATCTATCGAACTGAACCCTCCGCCAAAACTGAACTCGCCTGTCTTTGTCTCCTTTACATCCACCACCATGTCTCTCTTATCCGGCTCAGCTGTTTCTTCTGTATCAAATGTTATATCTTCGAAATATCCAAGATTGTAAAGACGTTCTTTGCTTCTTTTTAATTTTGTGCCGTCATAACGTTCGCCTGGGGCAATCTTTAATTCCCTGCGGATAACAACATCTTTTGTCTTTATGTTGCCTCGTATATTGATTTTATTTACATACGCTACCTCTCCTTCTATAAGAGTGTACGTAATATCAACCCTGTCTGTTTCCATATTCAAAAGCGTGTCAGGCCTGACCCTGGCCGTTATGTATCCTTTATCAAAATAATATTCCTGCACATTGCCAACATCGGTATGAAGCCCCTCTTCTGTGAAAGTGTCGCCTGGTTTCATTTTCAGAAGGGCTTTCAGCTCTTCCTCAGAAAATACAATATTGCCGCTAACTTTTATAGCCCCTGTCACATATTTCCTGCCCTCTTCTATGCGCACAGCTACCTCAATCCATTTCTTCCTGGCCTTTTCCTGAAAAACAAGCTCATGCGTAGGCTTTACATCAAGGTATCCTGCCTGTTTATAAAGATTCTTTATACGCTCCATATCATCTTCCAGGACTTCTTTTTTATAAACGCCTGACCGGAAAAATCCTGCTGTCCTGGACTTCATGATTTTTGCTATGCGTTTGTCACTGAACGCAGTATTGCCTATCAGGTCTATCTTTTTTACAACCGCCCTTGCGCCTTCATTTATGGTAAATATGGCTTTGGAAGAACTGTTAGTTTCGTCCACCTCAACTTTGTAAGTAACCTCTACCCACGGGTAACCTTTTTTCTCATAAAGGTCTTTTATGTTATCCGCATCTTTTTTGAGCTTTCTTTCATCTGCGAATTCATTCAGCTTTGACTCCACAACACCTTCCAGCCTCCTGGAATCAAAAACTTTATTTCCGATAAAAAATACTTTGGCAAGAGGCGCTTTTTCTGTAACAGTAAATACAACCCCCACGCCTTCCTGGACACCCTCTACTGACACACTTACATCGCTGAAAAAACCCAAGAGATACAACCTCTTTATGTCTTCATCCACCACTTTTTGGGAAAATGCATCGCCTTTTTTTGTTTTTAATTTTGACAGAATTGTAGCGCCGGAAACTGTTTTATTGTTCTTAACATCTACGTATTTTATGATCTTCTGGGCTGTTTCTTCTTCGCAAGCGGCAGGAATACAGTTAAGAATAGACGCTGTTAGAAAACCAATAGCTAAAATTATAGATATTTTTATTTTCAATTTTATCATTTAATTTTGTAGGGGACAGGTATACCTGTCCCCTACTATTTAATAAATTAATATATCATATATATAAAACTATGTCAAACGAAACTCAGAATATACTAAAACGCCTCTTCGCTAACCAGGCCCTCTTCTCTTAACGCAAGATTGTCAAACTTAGCATAATCCTTTAGAAAAGCAAGCTTTATAGGCCCTACAGGGCCGTTACGCTGCTTTGCTATTATTAATTCTGCAATGCCTTTATTTTCTTCTGTAGGATTATAATATTCCTCTCTCAAAAGAAGCCCTACCACATCGGCATCCTGCTCTATGGCGCCCGATTCCCTTAAATCGGAAAGTTGAGGCCTGCGGTCTTGACGATTTTCCACTGCCCTTGAAAGCTGGCTAACCGCTATAACTGGAACTCTTAACTCTCTCGCAAGGGCTTTTAAGGAACGAGATATCTCTGATATCTCCTGCTGCCTGTTTTCAGAGTCTGGCATACCCTGCATCAATTGCAGATAGTCAACAATTATAAGCTGTATGTTATGCTGGGATTTCAGTCTTCTCGCTTTTGCCCTGAGTTCCAGGACGGAAAGCCCTGCTGTATCATCTATAAAAATAGGCGCATCCGAAAGTTTTCCTGCGGCATTTGTAAGTTTTGGCCAATCTGACTGGGACAAAAAACCTGTCCTGACATTATGAGCATTTACCCTTGCATGAGAACATAACATCCTTTGCACAAGCTGCTCCTTTGACATTTCTAAGCTGAATATAACAAGCGGTATCTTTTCCACAACACCTATGTATTCTGCCATAGAGCTCACAAGAGCGCTTTTTCCCATAGATGGACGACCCGCAAAAACCACAAGATCTGACGGGTGCAGCCCTGCGGTCAGACTGTCAAGGTCGCTGAACCCGGTAGGTATGCCTGTAACATGGGCCTTTTTCTGATAAAGCTGATCTATGATTTCTATGCTGTTTTTTATTATCTCTTTAATCGGCACAAAACTCGACTCTATCTTTTTAGAAGAGATGTCAAATATTATGCGCTCGGCATTATCTAAAATTTTTTCTACTTCGCCATGTACAGAATAGCTTTCCGAGATAATGTTGGTGGCTGCAGAAATAAGATTTCTCAGTATGCTTTTTTCTTTCACAATGCTGGCGTAATGTTTTATGTTGGCTGCTGTAGGCACAACTGTAGTAAGGTTTGTAATATAAGTAGAACCTCCTACTTTATCCAAGTCGTCTGTCTTTTTTAATTCCTCTATAAGCGTAACCATGTCAATAGCTTTATTGTCGCTATATAACTTTATCATGCTCTCAAAAATCCTGCGATTTGATTCATTATAAAAACTAGTGCTCGACAGCATTTCTATGGCATGACTAATTGCTGTTTCTTCTATCAACATAGAGCCTAGGACAGCCATTTCTGCTTCCAGGTTTTGCGGCGGCATCTTTTCAAAATTTAAATCAATCTTATCCACAACTAATCTCCGTATTGCGAATCACCAATAACCAAATCTCAATAACCAAATAAATTCTAATCATCAATTACCAATAACCAAACCTTAGTGTTTGATTATTGGGTATTGGTCATTATTTGGTGTTTGGAATTTGGTCATTGGTTATTTCTTTACAACCCACACTTTTACCTCGGCAGACACTTCAGGGTGCAGCTTCACAGTTATATTATAAACTCCTAATTTTTTTATCGGCTCTTCCAGGATTATTTTCCGCTTTTCTATATTAAATCCTTCCAGTTCAAATGCCAGGTTTATATCCTGGTTCGTAACGCTTCCAAAAAGTTTATCGTCTTCTCCTGCTTCCACTGGTATAGTGCAAGAAAGAGCAGCTATTTTAGCCTTAATTTCCTCTGCTTCTTTTTTCTCTTTCACTGCAACAGCTAACTTTTTCTTTTTAATATTTTCTATGAGTTTTAAATTGGAGCCAATAGCTGTCTTTGCCAGATTTTTTGGAAATAAAAAATTTCTGGCAAAACCATCTTTTACATACACAATATCTCCCATAGAACCTACGTCTTTTACGTCTTCTATTAATATAACTTTCATAACTATCTCCTATTTTAGCCTACATGCGGTCACCAGGTCACAAAATCACTACGTCACAAGGATATTAGCGTTATTAGTATTGCATCGTGCGTATCGCGCAATACGCCATACGCAAAACTCCCATTATGTCCTTGTGTCTTGGTAACCCATGTGCGCTTTTCCAGTTGCCTTTACTCTCCTACATATGGCAATATCGCTATATGCCTTGCCCTTTTTATCGCAGTTGCTATTTTACGCTGGTGTTTTGCGCAATTACCGGTTAGCCTGTTAGGCATTATCTTGCCTTTTTCTGTAATAAACCTTTTTAGCCTCATGGAATCCTTGTAATCTATGGATTCTGTCTTATCAAGGCAAAACCTGCATGATTTTTTCCTGAAAAATTTTTCTTTGGAATCAAACTTCTTGGTTTTTGTTCTTGGCTTCTTTGTTTTTTCATCTGATCGTCTTGGCATCTACTCCCCCTTGTTTTACTCTGTTAAACTCTTATGCGCTTTTAGAATGGCACTTCTTCTTCCGGCTTGATATTATCTGCCGGCGCTTCTTCTGTGAATGTTTCTTTGTGGGATTCCGGCATCTCTTCTGATACTGACCCCTGTTTCCCGCCAGGAGCCCCTAAAAATTGAACCCTGTCAGCTACTATGTCCAAAATACTTCGTTTCTGGCCATCCTGTTCCCATGCGCGGTATTGCAGCCTGCCTTCTATAAACACAGGCCTGCCTTTTGTCAGGTACTGGCTGCAGCTTTCAGCCTGCTTGCCGAATACAACCACCCTCACAAAACACACCTCATCTTTTTTATCCCCATGCTGCGTTACAAATGTCCTATTCACAGCCAGGCCAAATGTTGCAACAGGCGTGCCGCTTGGAACATAACGAAGCTCTGGATCTCTCGTAAGGTTGCCGATCATAAATACCTTATTAAGACTTGCCATCTATGCCTCCTTCATATAATATTTTAGTTAGTTGATTAAATCCGAAGCACGAAATCCGAAATTCGAAACAAATCCGAATGTCTAAATGTTCAAATTTTCGAAACTAAATCCCCTCTTTAACAGCGGGTTTTTGTTTTGGTTATTCGGATTTTGAAAATTGGAAAATTGTTTCGGATTTCGATATTCGGATTTCGGATTTAAACTTTTCATATTATTGCTCACTCTCTATACCTCTACTACAAGCAGACGCAATATAGACTCATTAAGAACAAGGTTTTTCTTTACCATAGCTATAGCGTCTGGGGCAATACTGAAATTTATTCGGTAATAAATACCTTCTTTATTTTTTTTCAAAGGGTACGCTAACCTGCTTTTCCCCAGTTCCTTTGTTTCGGATATAGCGCCTTTGTGTTTTGCGATAAGCTCCTGTATATGGCCTAGAATTTTATCAATTCCTGTTTTGTCCAAATCTGGTTTTAAAATAACCATGGCTTCATACTGTTTCATCTTAATCCTCCCAATTTTTGCGAAGCAAAAATTGATCCCGAGCCGATCTAGTTTTTTCCATTGTGCGGCGAGGGACCTTTTTCACTGTGAAACAAAATTTGATCCCGAGGCTCTATAATTTTTTCTTGCTGCGAGCCGAGAGACCTTCATCTGTTGAATTTATTCATTGCAGCGTTAACACCTTGGCTTATCCAGTATTCACAAGCCTGCGAAGCGCTATCCAGTATATCTGGAAGACTTTTTTGTTCGGTTTTTGTAAATTTATCAAGCACATAATTTGAAAGGCCTTTTATATTTTTTCTGCCTAGAATTCCCAGCCTCATCCTTGGAAATTCCTGCGTGCTGATAGAATCTATTATGGAATTCAACCCGTTATGGCCCCCGCTTGAACCTTTGGGCTTTATCCTTATTGCGCCAAAAGGTAATGCTATGTCATCCATTATTACAAGCATGTCACTGGCCGCTATTTTAAGCCAGTTCAAGATTGGCCTAACCGAATGGCCTGAAAGATTCATGAATGCCTGCGGCATCGCAAAAAAAACCTTTTCTTTGCCTATCTGCCTTTCTCCTATTAGCGCATTGAAACGTTTGCTTGTTTTAAATTTCATATTATGAACTCTGACAAATTTTTCTAAAACCAAAAATCCTATGTTGTGACGTGTAAGAGCGTATTCGGTGCCAGGGTTTCCAAGGCCAACTATAAGTTTCATGCGTTGTTTTAGCGTAGAGCGGATAGCGTATAGTTTTTCTATCCTCTATCCGCTCTACGCTATCCGCTAAAAAATACTACTTTTTCTCTTCTTTCTTCTCTGCCTTCGGCGCTTCAGCCTTTTCTTCTTCTTCAGCCTCTTCTTTTTCTTTCTTTTCTCTTATAAGTTCAGGCTCTAAGGACTCGCCTTCCGCAGGCGCTGCAACAGCTTCTTCAATTGTTTTTACGTGCTCAACGCTGAATACTATGCTCTCAGGATCTCCCAAGATTTTCACTCCCTCTGGAGGCAATATATCTTTTATGCTCAACGTGCCGCCTATCTTGAGGTTTGTCACATCTACTTCTATCTTGTCAGGTATATTAGTAGGAAGGCATTCCACCTCTGCTTCCCACATAATATGCTGCAGGACTCCGGATTCCTGCTTTACGCCAACTGCTTCGCCTTTTGCCATAATAGGGACTTTTACTTTCAAGGTTTCCGTAAGAGATATCTCATTTAAGTCTACATGCACAAGTTTGTCCTTTACAGGATCTCTTTGCAGCTCTTTTATTAAAACAATTCTTTCTTTTTTCTTTTTATCTCCCTCGATAAAAAGTTTTATAATAACGTTCTCTCCAGCCTCTGTGTGCAAGGCCTTAGAAAGGCTTTTGGAGTCTATTTTTAAAGACAGGGTCTCCTCGCCTTTCTTGTAAACTATGCCTGGCACCATGCCGGTATTTCTGAGTTTTTTATTCAATTCTTTCCCTCTTTCTTCTCTTAGATTTGCTTTTAATTCTACGAAATCCATTTTAATCACCCTTTCTAGTTAAAAAGACAGCTCACAGATTCTTCATTATGAATCCTCTTTATTGCCTCTGCTAAAAGAGGCGCTATTGATAAGACCTCTATTTTTTTATGCTTTTTCCCGTTCTCCACAGGTATGGTATTTGTTACAAATAATTTCTTTATACTAGAATCGCTTATACGTTTTATAGCAGGCCCTGAAAGAACAGGGTGTGTAATAGCGGCGTATATTTCTTTTGCGCCTTGTTTTTTTAAAGCTGCGGCTGCCTCTACAAGAGACGACGCTGTAGAAACAAGGTCATCAACTATTATCACGTTCTTGCCTTTGATATCGCCAAGTATATTCATAGCCTCTGTATCTTCTTCGCTGATCCTGCGTTTATCTACTATAGCAAGGGGTGCCTCAAACTTCTTAGCGTAAGCTCTTGCCATTTTTATGCCACCCACGTCCGGAGAAACTATTACTATATTTTTCAGTTTTATCTTTTTTATATGATTTACAAAAACATTTACTGCATATAAATGATCCATGGGGATATCAAAGAACCCCTGGATCTGGCCTGCGTGAAGATCCACTGTCAATATCCTGTCTGCGCCTGAGGTAGTAATAAGATTTGCCACAAGTTTTGCTGTTATTGGGACACGAGGCTGGTCTTTTCTATCCTGTCTGGCATAGCCAAAATAAGGCAGTACCGCTGTAATCCTTTTTGCAGAAGCTCTTCTAAGCGCGTCTATTAGGATCAAAAGCTCCATGAGGTTATTATTCACAGACGGGCACGTTGGTTGGACTATAAAAACGTCTTTACCACGCACATTTTCATTTATTTTTACGCGTATCTCTCCTTCACTAAACGTAGTAACAAGCGCGTCTCCCAAAGGCACCTCTAAATATTTACATATCTCCTGCGCTAATTTAGGATTTGCATTTCCTGTAATTATTTCCATATGTATCGTCTCCGCTGAATTTTGCCCAGCCCTTTCTGTTTCGAAGCATTTCCTTACAGGAAAAAGGGCGGGGCAAAATTGGTTAAGGAATTAATGTTTTTTGCCCTTATCCAACAACCTGGCAGGTATTCCAACCACAGTTTTGCCTGCCGGGACATTTTTATTCCTGGTAACAACGCTTCCTGCGCCTGTAACTGCGCCCTTGCCTATCTTTACAGGGGCTATAAGAATGGTTCCAGTGCCTATAAAAGCATTGTCTTCTATAATAGTCTTATATTTTTCCTTGCCGTCATAATTAGCAACAATTGTTCCTGCGCCTATATTAACATTCTTACCTATCACAGTATCGCCTATATAACACTGATGCCTTATTTTTGTCTCCTGGCCTATAGAAGATCGCACTATTTCGACAAAATTGCCTATTCCAACCCTGTCTTCTATAACAGTTCCCGGCCTTAATCTTGCAAAAGGCCCGATATTGCAATCAGAGCCTATTTTAACATTGTTTTCTATAAATGTATATGGATATATAACTGTGTCTTTTTTTATCTCTACCCCATGTTCTATATAAGTGTTAGCAGGGTCAATAATTGTCACGCCTCCATCCATAATCCTGTATAGTATTCTTTTTCTCATCACTAATTCCGCTTTGCCAAGCTCAGCCCTTGTATTAACGCCCAGAAATTCTTCAGCGTTATTTGTAGTCACTGACTCTACCAGGATATTAGCTTTTGTCAGCACTTCTATTGTATCTGTAAGGTAATATTCTTCTTTCTTATTATCTGGCTTTATCTTTTCAAGGCCGTAAAAAAGCGCCCTTTTACTGAAACAATAAACCCCTACGTTTATCTCTTCTATAATCTTTTCATAAATAGACGCATCCAGTTCCTCAACTATTTTCACAATTTTCCCGCCGGAGGAGCGGATCACTCTTCCATAACCAGTAGGATTCTTAAGCTGCGCCGTGAGAAGAGTAGCGCCGGCATTGCTGGAAACATGCTTTTCAACAAGCTTTTTTATAATCTCCTGGCTCAATAAAGGCGTATCCCCATATAATATCAGGACATTGTCTATCTTGTTGTCCTTTAAAAGAGCGCTTCTTGCCTTTGAAACAGCATCGCCTGTTCCAAGAAGCTCGTTCTGAACTATGCATTTTATACCGCCTATTTGCTTCTTCACAAGCTTTGCCTTGTGGCCAACAATAACAATAACCTTATTTATGCCGATAGAATTGACATTATCAATAAGGTACTCGAGCATTGGTTTGCCGCATATATTGTGCAAGACTTTCGGCAAAGAAGACTTCATTCTTGTGCCTTCTCCAGCGGCAAGAATAATAGTAGCTATATTTTTCATACAATGTATAAATCGCCTTTGAATTTGACCCCGATATATCAGGGCCAAATTGGCTAAGGAATCAGTACCCGTAAACAGTGTGTATAATTATATATGGAATGGTTTATAATGGCAAGGAAAATATTCTCTCTTAGATTCTTAGAAAATCTAACAGGCCTTGAGAGGCAGAAACGCTATGAATAGCCTTTAATTCTCCGCAAGGCAATATCTTGTACGAAACAACAAGGCTTTTACTGTTTCCATCCGAGTACCTGACTATTATTGAAGCCATTGTTTCTATATCTTTTTGCGCGAAGCTCGCTACGCTACTCCTAGCAAGGCCAATAGGGCTTGGGATATCCAAAATATCGAATATAAAATCGCCTTTTTCTGATAAATTCATTAATTTTTCGTTTTCCTTACCATCTCTGCCAACAATAAATTTTAAATTATCTGATATTCTAAAATGCCTTCCTGTCTTTAAAAGATACAGGTCGCTGATATCGTAGTCTGGCACATATTTAAAAAGATCTTTTATTCTGGCTGAAAAACTCTTGTCTGTCAAAAGGCACCCGCCTGCAGGGCAAGGGTAATCATTAATCCCAAAATCCTTTGCCAATGCTATCTGTCTGGTGCGCTGCCTGCCATCTATATCTAATAATTTTTCCCTGTCAATAATCCCTGATTTTTCAGGCAGGGTTGGCTCGAAAAATTTCGCGGAAAGAGGCCTTACAATAAGACCTTCTAGGCCAGATTCTTTTTCTATAGTCATTATAGCCTGTTTTCTTTGAGACATCGGCCTCTGGCCAGTTACTTCCCCTGTTATAATAAAAGAAGCCCCGATTTCTTTCATAAACTCTTTTGCTTTTTTAAAAGTAAATATCCTGCAGTCAATGCATGGATTCATGTTCCTGCCTCTTGGATATTTAGGGTTTTTAACTACTTCCATATATTCTTTTGTAATATTCATAACTTTTATAGGGATGCCGAATTCCTCTGCTACTTTTGTTGCCTGATGCTTACATCCTTTGGATGTGCAAGTACAGAATATTGTCAAAAAATTCAGAGCATGAACCTCTATGCCCTGTTCAAGCATTAGCTTAATAGCCAGCATGCTATCCAAGCCACCAGAAAGTAACGCAACCGCCTTTTTTTTCACACTAACCCCATCCTAACTTTACAAATAGTGCCTGGCACGAATTGTAAAGTTAGGGATTGTTTTTCAGTTTATCTAAGTACTCTTTGATCTTTTTCTCGTAGCCAATATCTGTTGGATTATAATATATTTTCTTTTCAGGGATATATTCCTGATCTACATAATGGTCTTTATAATCATGGCTATATTTATATCCTACGCCGTGTCCCAGTTTTTCTGCTCCGCGATAATTAGCGTCTTTTAAATGTTTTGGGACTTCCATCGTCCTTGATTCTTCTACGTCTTTCATGGCCTTATCTATGCCAAGATACGCGGCGTTACTCTTTGGAGCACAGGCAATATAACACACTGCCTGAGCAAGAGGAATTCTAGCCTCTGGCATGCCCACAAATTCAGACACCTGCATTGCTGCGTTAGCCAATATTAATGCCTGCGGATCAGCATTGCCCACATCTTCTGCAGCGCAGATTACAATGCGTCTAGCAATAAATCTGGGATCTTCTCCTGCGTAAAGCATTTTAGCGAGCCAATAAAGAGCTGCGTCAGGATCTGAGCCACGCATGCTTTTAATAAAAGCGGAAATTGTATCATAATGAGCGTCTTCGTCTTTGTCATAAACAACTGCCTTCTTCTGTATAGATTCTTCTGCAATTTTGAGATTCAAATTAATGACGCCGTCTTTCGCAGGCTTTGTAGTCATCGCCCCTACTTCAAGCGCATTAATAGCTATCCTGGCATCTCCATCCGAAGAGTCAGCTAAAAAATCCAGCGCCTTTTCATCTATTTTAATATTCACGCTGCCGAACCCGCGGTCTTTATCTTTAAGACTGGCTTTAAGGATTTGTATTATATCTTCTTTTGAAAGTTTTTTTAATTCAAAAACAATAGAACGGGATATAAGAGGGGCTATCAATGAAAAAAATGGATTATGAGTTGTAGCGCCTATTAATACAGGATTCCCTGTCTCAATATCAGGCATCAGAACATCCTGCTGAGATTTATTGAACCTGTGGATCTCGTCTATAAAAAGAATCGTTTTCTTGCCTGAAACTTTTTCGCGTTCCTTAGCTGCCTTAATCGCATCTTTTAATTCCTGCACATTTGATATAACTGCATTTATCTCATGAAAATACGCTTTAGTGACATTGGCTATCACATGCGCGAGCGTAGTCTTTCCTGTCCCTGGCGGGCCATAAAGGATAAGGGAGGTGATTCTATCGGCATCTATTGCCCTCTTTAAAAGCTTACCTTCGCCTAAGATATGCTCCTGGCCTACAAATTCCTTTAAATTCCTAGGCCGCATTCTGACGGCCAGCGGATATCTCTTCTCTATAATATTTTTATTGGATTCGAACAAATCAGGCATTCTTTTAGCGGATAGCGGATAGCGTTTAGCGTATAGTTTTTGTATCCGCTATACGCTCTACGCTAACCGCTAATAAAAATCCCCACATATGCCGTGTGAAAGGATGCTTAATTGAACCCATTAAGCACGTAGGCGCCCTCTCAGATGTTTATTGTTCCCTTGTGATAATCTCAAGGTCTACAGCCGCACCTGAAGTCAGGCTCCCCAGTATTTGGTGTTGGCTCAAAAACTTCCATCTCACCACGCACATCGCAGGGACAGTTTAAGTATAGCATAAAAACATAATAAAATCAACCACCCTTATTCAGAAACTCTAAACACTAAACAAACCCTAAATCACAAACCATAAACTTTAAACACAGCGTTTGGGATTTGGAGTTTAAAGTTTGTTTAGAGTTTAGGGTTTAGGGTTTATCTTATTTGTGCTCCTAATCTCTTAGTGAGCGCATCCTGCACTTTTTTATGGGTATCATTTACCTCTTTATCGTTAAGAGTTCTTTCATCTGAGCGGTATTCTATTGTGTAAGCCAGGCTTTTTTTGCCTTCTTGTATCTGCTGGCCTTTGTAAAGGTCAAAAACATCTACTGATTTCACAAGTTCTCTTGCTTCTTCTTTTATGACATCATATATACTTGAAGCGCTTATCGTATCATCCAATAGAATCGCTATATCTCTTTTTACAGACGGATATTTAGGCAGCGCAGCAAATGTCTTTTTCAGATTTGCGCAGCTGAGTAAATTATCAAGAGAAAGTTCTGCTGCGTAAACCTTTCTTTTTATATCAAACCTTCTTGCCACATCTTCTTTAACCTCGCCAAACACGCCGCAGGTTTTACTATTTACAATTATAGCTGTGGCCATATTCTTCTTTAAAGAAGGATGTTCTGTTTTTTCGATCTTATAGCCCCGCACTCCGAGATAATCCATAAGAATCTCTATCATGCCTTTTAGATCAAACAAATCCAGATCCCTTGGCTTTTCTTTCCAGTTCCCCGGCTTATTCCCGCAGATACCTATCGAGAGATTTACTGCTTCATCAGCCTGGCCAGTAAGTTTATTCATAAGATAAACTTTATTTATCTCAAAAAGCTGGAGCAGGGTATTTTTCCTGTTCAGATTCCAATTCAAGACCTCTAGCATCTCTGATAGAAGGCTCGGCCTCATAATCTCCTGCTGGGAACTCATTGGATTTTTCAGGCTTACCAAATTTTCTAACGGAATGCCAAGATGTTCTATCGAATTCCTGCTGGTCAATGAATAAGTCATGATTTCATTCAATCCCATACCGCATAAAACTTTTCTTATCTCGTTCTCTAGAGTTACCGTCTTCTTTTCGAGCTGATATGTCTTCTGAGGAGTAAAAGAAGGCAGCCTGGAAGGAATTTTATCATAGCCATAGAGCCTGGCAATCTCCTCTATTAAATCTATGCCCCTGCTAAGATCTATCCTGTAAGATGGGATTGTTACAGATATTTTATCTTTCTTTTTAATGGGGTTGAGGTTTAATTTTTTTAATATATCTTTTATTTCTTCCGAACTGATGTCTATGCCCAATATCCTGGCTGCTTCATCCAGAGAAAGTATTATTTCTTTTCCTTTTTCTATTCCAGAGCCTGTATCGCTCATTTTGCCTGCGGCTTTTCCGAGCGCTATATCTTTAATCAATTCTTGCGCCCTGACGCTGGAAGCAAATATCATGCCCTGGTCAACTCCTCTTTCAAACCTATAACTTGATTCTGAAGCCAGCCCCAACTGCCTGCATGCTTTTCTTATAACCACAGGGTCAAAATACGCGCTTTCTATCAAAATATTTTTGGCAGCAGCAGTTATCTCTGTATCCTTGCCTCCCATAATACCAGCAACAGCAACAGGCCTGATTGCATCTGCTATTACAAGAATATTCGGATCAAGCGGCCTATTAACTCCGTCGATGGTTACTATGCTTTCGCCTTTTTTGGCGCGTCTTACAATGATTCTTTTCTGTTCGAGTTTATCCAGGTCAAATGCATGTAAAGGCTGGCCTAATTCAAAAAGCACATAATTTGTTATATCCACAATATTATTTACAGACCGCACTCCCATGGCATTCAATCTCTGCACCAGCCATTTAGGAGAAGGCCCTACTTTAACATTTTTCATGATACAGCCTACATAACGAGGGCAGGCATGTTTGTCTAATATCTCTATCTTCACATTGCCTCTGGCACTGCCTTTTTTCATGAAATTCTTTTTAACTGAATCAGGGAGTTTTATAGGGACTCCGGATGCCGCGCTAAGCTCTCTCGCAACGCCTAAGACAGAAAGACAGTCAGGCCTGTTAGGAGTAACCTCTATCTCCATAACATGGTCGCCTTCTATATCAGCAGAAGAAGCGATCTCTAACCCTGACATTGTAAGGAAACTCTGAGCTTTACCTGCTTCTATTTTTGACTCCATAAAATCCTTTAACCAATCAAAACTAACTCGCATAATTTCCTACCTCTCTTTTTGTACTATTAATTCTAATTTAGATATTCTTTCTTCTAAATTAAATATATGTAAATATGCCTCTTCTAATTTTTCTAATAATAATCTATTTTGTTCGAATAGCTTTATTCCATCTTTTTTAACTTCTTCCGACGAAGGCATGTTTGGTAAATGTTTATTTGTTATAACATAACTTTTAATATCGCTAAGCAGCATTAAATTATAGCCAGGTTCAAATACATAGTCTGGATAAGTATTAGCGTCTGTAACGACATCGCCTGCTACATATGTATTGCCGTTTACATATAGTTTATATGCACCTGGGTTTGTCGTCCCGATGCCGACATTGCCAGTACTCTCATTAACAAAAAATATACATACATCCGCTCCGTTGTATATACCAAAAGCACCAACATGTTCAGAGTTATCGTTTAAATGTATCCAAAGCTCATCATCTGTCCTTATCCTGCCCACCTCTGGGATATATATGTCGCCATTAACATTCAAATCACCATTTACATCTAACTTACGCTCTGGTGCCATCGTCCCGATGCCGACGTTGCCCTTTATCCACACATCACCCTGTTTGGTAGCCGGGTCTGGAGTATCTCCGCTATTACCTAACACGCTATTCCCGTCATTATCTCCCACGCCAAGCGTGGTAGAATACATAGCGTCGTACGCCCCATAGGGAGCAGGATAATATGTCGTGAGCGTAATTTCCTCCTCCGCAATGCTATAGATGCCCATAAGTAACACTATGCACAAAAATGCGCCAAAAAATGCTCCTAAAAATCTTCCTAGTCTTTCCATAAGTCCTCCCAAATTTGCGAAGCCCCGCCCTTTTAGCAAGTCTTCGTAGTATACCCACCAAAAGGGCGGGACGAAGCAAATTTGATCCCGCCTCGCGCCGAGGTGCCAGCTATCAAGGCGCTCGGCACCGAGGCGAGTCCCTCGCCGCACCATTTTTACTAGCTGGCGTTTCGAGACGAGGGACCTTTTCTCCTCAAAACTGTTTCAAAAATCTTATATCGTTTTCGTACAAAAGACGAATATCATCAATTCCATATTTCAGCATGCAGATCCTGTCTACTCCCATGCCAAACGCAAAGCCTGTATAAACTGTTGGGTCTATTTTTACAAATTCAAAAACTCTTGGATTTATCATGCCTGAACCAAGCACCTCAAGCCATCCCTTGTAAGAGCAAACCCTGCAGCCTTTGCCCTGGCAGATAAAACATGATATATCAACTTCTGCAGAAGGCTCTGTGAAAGGAAAGAAATGCGGCCTGAACCTCATTTTAACATTGTCTCCGAAGTACTCTTTTGCAAATCTTTCCAGTACGCCTTTAAGGTCTGAAAACTGAATGCCTTTATCCACCATAAATCCTTCTATCTGATAAAACATAAATGAATGGCTCGCGTCCACTGCGTCCGGCCTGTAGACTTTTCCGGCGTGTATAACCTGTATAGGAGGTTTTTCTTTTTCCATAACGCGTATCTGGCTTGTAGATGTCTGGCTGCGAAGCAAATTTCCGTTTTCAATATAAAATGTGTGGAAGGTTTCTCTGGAAGGATGGTTTTTCGGTATATTTAAGGCCTCAAAATTATAATATTCTGTTTCTATTTCAGGGCTTTCCACTGCCTTAAAACCCATCTTTCCAAAAATTTCTATAATTTCCTGGGTTGTTTTAATAAGCGGGTGAGCATGCCCAAGTTCTCTTTTTATACCAGGAAGTGTTATGTCATTATTTTCAAAAACCGATGTTTCTTTTGACCTGAAGCCCTTTTCTTTTTCTTCCAATAAAAGGGTAATCTTTTGTTTCAGTTTATTAATAAACATCCCTGCTTCCGGCTTGTCTTTTTTAGGGACGCTTTTTATGCCTTTAAAGGCTTCTGTAACAATACCTTTACGGCCCAGGTATTTCACCCTGGCATTTTCCAATTCTTCAGTATTAGAAGAATCTGTTATTTCTTTTGCGGCAATTTTCTCAATTTCTTTTAATTTATCAAGAAATTTCATTTATGTTTCTCCTTTTTTAATTGACTTAATGTCAGCGCCAGGCCTAATATGCCTAATAACACAAATGCCTGATTTCTCTTTGCTATATCAAGCCTTTCTCTGATAACCATCCCGCTGGTAATCTTACGCAGTTCATCTATATGTATATCCAGATCCCCGCCATGCTCAAGACAGGCGCGATGGAAAACCCCTTTTATTTCTATTATATCCCCTTTGGATTTATACTTCCCTGTATATAAAATATCTTTGACCAAATCTTTTTTTGACCAGATGCCTATTGCGTTTATGCCATCATTTACATTTATCCAGACAAATTCTTTACGCGCCATTATATCGCCTATAACTTCGCCTTTATATATAACTACTTTGCCGTCATATTGCCTGGCGTTATTAATCAACTCCGCGCTTGAAACATCCTCAGCATAACAAAAAAAGTAGAAAGCGTTGAGCGAAATACCTATAATTAAAAATATAAAAATCAATTTTCTCATCATCGGCCTTTTATCTCTGCTATAAAAAACCCAATTAGAACAAAAACTGACATAAATTCTAATCTGCCGACCCACATTTGAAAGATATACGTTAATTTTAAAACAGCCGGCATACCTGCATCAGTTATGCCGCAAGACAAGCCTGTATTGGCTGCAGCTGATGTAGACTCAAATAAAGAATCCAGAAATGGATAGCCAAACCATGTCCCTATAATAGCACCTAACATATATAAACCCAGATATACTAAAGTGATTAAAAGCGCAGACCGCACTTGTTTATCCTCCAAAAATACGTCTTTGATATGATGAAACATTTGGCTGACTACGGCTTTTTCAGGTAAAATTATCTTTTTTATATCCTGCTTTAAAGCCTTGATAAAAATTCCTATACGCAGCATCTTTATGCCGCCTGCAGTAGAACAAGCACAGCCGCCTAAGGCCATGGCGCAAATCAGCCCTGTCATTGCCAAATGGCCCCATTCAGTAATAAACTGCCTGGCATATACTGTCATATAACCTGTGGTAGTATGGCCTGAGATGAGCTGGAAAAAGCCTTTTCGGAATAACACAATTGCCTTAGGGTATACCCCTAACTCGTTCAGGCCGACAGCTGTAATAAAAAAAAGAAGTATTACGCTGATAAAAAATGTTCTAGTTTCAATATTCTTCCATATCTCTTTACGATTCCCAAACCATAGCTGATAGTGCAGGTTAAAATTTAATGTCCCGAAAATCATGATAACAATAGTTACTGCTTCAAAAAGAAAACTATGATAGTAGAGTATGTTTTGAGACTGCGGGGCAAACCCAGCAGTGTCAAATCCAGCCATAAATATACACGCGCCCTGAAAAAAAGCATTTAATGGTTTTATGCCGATAGACATGCCTACTATGCCTAAAATAAGTGTGCCTAAAACTAAATATACACCACTTATTAGCCATATAAACCTTGCGGTATTTATAACATTGGGTACCAGTTTTTCATCCCGGGCTTCTCCTACGTAAATCCTGAATGCGCCAGAGGTGCCCTTTACAAAAAGAGACAAGACAACAATCGCAATGCCCTGGCCGCCAATAAACGGGATTAAATGCCTCCATAAATTATGGGTATAAGATAAGTGGTCAAGGTCCTGGACTAAGGTCAGGCCTGTTGTGGTAAAACCTGACATTGTGTCAAAACATGCATCCATGTATGACTTCCAGTGCCCGCTTAAATATAAAGGCAACGCAGCCAGAACCATGGCAACCAGCCAGGATAAAGAAACTACTATCATGCCCTGCATCCAATCCAGATCTTCTCCTGTGCGACACAATCTTGTCAAAATTATCCCTATCAGCAAAGTTATTGCTAAGCTGATTAAAAAATCCAGGGCAGGATTTATTTCTCGAAACCCCAGGCCAATTACAATCGGCACGATCATTACAAGGCCAAGACCGATGATAATCTTGCCTAAATAATAACTGATGTTTTTAATATCGCTTACGCAAGGACGTAGTATCATATATTTACTAATATCAAGCAAATCAAAAATGCTCCGGCCATCATAATCAGACTATATAAAATTTCAGTTCCCATCCCAAACATGGGTTTCAAAAAAGATTTTACGCTTATCATCAGATTTTACCTATCAGCACACTTAGTAACTGCGGTTCGTTGCTGACTAATGTAAGGGCTATAATATCATCTCCGGGTTTAAGCACAGTGTTACCTTTCGGGATAATTACCTCTTCGCCTCTCACAATAGAAACAAACACAGAATCAGGTGGCAGTTGTATGTCCTGGATCTGTTTATTGATTACCGGTGAATCATGAGACAGATCCACGCGCACGATAGAAAGCTTGCCATGCTTAAAACTCATAAGGTTTACAATATCAGACAAAGAAACTTCTTCTTCAATAATCTTGGCGATAATCTTGGTTGAATCAACAGGCACATCAATGCTTAACTTAGAAAAAGTATGCTCGTTGTCAGGATTATTAACTCTTGCTACAGTGCGCTGAATATTAAATATTTCTTTTGCCAGCTGACAGGTGATCAGATTGTCTTCATCATCTCCGGTAACCGCGGCTAATACATCTGCGCGTTTTATGCCTGCTTGTTCCAAAATGCTTGGATCGCAGCCGTCGCCATGGATAACCAAGGCCTGTAACTGCCTGGCTATTTCTTCGCATAGCTGGCTGTTTTTGTCTACAATACTAACAGTATGTTTTCCCGCTATCAACCTTTTTGCCAAAAAATAACCTACTTTGCCACCGCCAATAATAATAATATACATTAGCTTAGCCCAAACCTTTCCTTTATAGCGTTAAGACTGGCTACCTTCACCACGCCCATCAATACATCTCTTCCTTTTAAAACCGTATCAGGTTCCGGAATAATAACTTCGTTTAACCTTCTTATGGCCACTACTATAAATTCCCGCGGTATATTTATATCCTTGATCGTTTTCCCTTTAAGATTATCTTTAACTTCGATCTCAATCACTCCCAGCTCCTTTGTTTCAATGAGGTAACTGGAAAAACGGCTTTCAATAATCTTGTCGCGGATCATTGCGGCAAAAAGAATGGTTCCGCTGATAACATCCATGCCTAAAGCGGTGTATATATGCGCGCGCTGAGGGTCATACACCCTGGCAATAACTTTAGGGACATTAAATATCTTTTTAGCTACCTGCGCAGAAATTAAATTTGTATTATCTCCATTTGTAACTGCGCAAAAAGCATCCGCTTTTTCAATGCCTGCCTGTTTTAAAAGTTCTGCGTCAAATCCGCTGCCTACCAGGGTTACGCCATTGAAAACTCCCCCTAAGCGGTCAAAAGAAGATTTGTTCTTATCAATGATAATAACGTCATGGCCTTCATTGGATAAAAGCCTGGCAAGTTCTGAACCAACTCTTCCGCAGCCTGCTATTATTATGTGCATATAAACCTCACATTTTATTTCTTAACCGTCTCCACCAGTTTCTTGAATGCCTGGATATCGTTCACAGCCATATCTGCAAGAATTTTTCTGTTCAAAGTTATCTTTGCGTCCTTCATGCCTTTCATAAACTTGGAATAAGATATGCCAAGTTCTTTACAGGCATTAGAAATCCTCAGAATCCACAATCTTCTGAACGTACCTTTTTTGGCACGCCTGTCTCTTGTGCCATACATAAGGGCTTTTTTCACGGATTCCACTGTTATCCTGTGCAATTTACTTCTTCCGGCACGCTGGCCCTTTGCCATCTTGGAAACTCTTTTTCTGCGGGCTCTGGACGCTGGCCCATATTTTGCGCGTGACATTTAAAACCTCCCAAATTTTGCGAAGCAAAATTTGATCCCGAGCGACTCTATGTTCACATATTGTCGCGAGGGACCTCTTTGCTCTTTAGCCGTACGGTAACAACTTCTTGGTTATCTTCGCTTCCATGCCGAGCACTTCCATACATCTTCTCATCTTTCTTTTTCTTTTCGAAGATTTAGATGTGAGTATATGGCGCCTGCCTGGCTTATACCGCATAAGCTTGCCATTTTTTGTAATTTTTAATCTTTTTCTAGCGCCCTTGTTTGTCTTTAATTTAGGCATTTTCCTTCTCCTTGGTATTATTTACGCCAACTGACGGCCGGGCCATGAAATGTATCATAATGGTTCTACCTTCCATCATTGGGCCTTTTTCAACTTCCCCAACTTCATTCAGGTCAGAAACAACCCTGTTCATAATCTTTTTTCCTATATCCATATGGCTCATTTCCCTGCCCCTAAAGGTCATTGTAAGCTTCGCCTTATCTCCTCTCTCCAAAAATCTTTTTATATGATGGAGCTTGGTTTGATAATCATGCTCTTCTATATTCGGCTTCATTTTTATTTCTTTCAGATGTACTGTTTTTTGATGTTTACGCGCTTCTTTTTCTTTTTTCTCCTGCTCGTATTTATACTTGCTGTAATCCATTATCCTGCAGACAGGCGGAGCTGTTTGTCCGGCAACTTCGACAAGATCAAGCCCTGATACTTCTGCCTTTTGCAATGCATCCTGGGTATTTACAATGCCCATCTGTTCACCGTCAGGGCCTATGAGCCTTACTTCTTTTACTCGTATTCTTTGATTAATTCTTAGGTCTTTTGAAATAAAACACCTCCTGTTTAATTGTAGGGGCTGAATTTATCCGGCCTGTGTTCTGGCGCGATGAATCGCGCCCCTACATTTTATTTTTTATCTCTTCTTTGATTCTTCTTACAAAATCTTCTATTTTAACCGCGCCTTTATCTCCTTCTTTTCTGGCGCGAAGCGAAACTGTTCCGGCTTCTTTTTCCTTGTCTCCGATTATGAGCATATAAGGGACCTTATTTAACTCGCCCTCTCTTATTTTATATTGCAGTTTTTCGTTTCTTTTATCCACCTCTACCCTTATGTTTTCATCCTGCAACAATCTGAAAATACTATCCGCATAATCATGCGAGCGGTCAGTAATTGGTATAACGAGAACCTGCACCGGAGCCAGCCACACAGGAAACGCTCCCGCATAATGTTCTATAAGAGTTCCTATAAACCGTTCCATGCTGCCTAATATTACTCTGTGAAGCATTACAGGCCGTTCTTTTTTGCCATCGCTTGAAATATACGTAAGGTCAAACCTCTCCGGCAGCGCAAAATCGCACTGGACTGTTGCGCATTGCCATGGCCTTCCAAGAGCATCTCTCACCATTATGTCTATCTTAGGGCCGTAAAATGCTCCTTCGCCTTCATTGATTTCATAGTTCATGCCTTTTAATGCCAATGCTTTTTTAAGAGCGTTTGTAGCCTGAGCCCAGACTTCATCTGTGCCAATAGATTTTGGCGGCCTTGTAGAAAGGCCTATCTTGTAATCATTAAAACCAAAAACCTTCATTGTATCTATTATAAAATCTATTACTTTGACTATTTCCTGCTCCAATTGGCCAGGTAAACAAAATATATGGGCGTCATCCTGTGTAAAGCCTCTTACCCTTAAAAGCCCATGCAGCACCCCTGCTTTCTCGCGCCTGTAAACATTGCCTAGTTCAAAATAACGTATCGGCAAGTCTCTATAACTGCGCATTTTTGATTTATAGATCAACATATGAGCAGGACAATTCATTGGCTTTATGGCATACTCTTCTCCCTCTACTTTAAATATATACATGTTGTCTTTGTAATATTCATAATGGCCTGAGGTAATCCATATATCTGATTTTAAAATATGCGGCCCCATTACAATTTGGTAACCTCTCTTCAGGTGTTCTTTTTTCTCATAATCTTCTATCATCATCCTCAAGAGAGCGCCTTTTGGATGATAGAATACAAGCCCAGGCCCAACTTCGTCATGGATGCTGAATAAATCCAGGTCTTTGCCAAGTTTCCTATGATCTCGTTTTTTTGCTTCTTCTATTTTAGTTAAATATTCTTGAAGGCCGGCGCTGGTTTCAAAACACGTGCCGTATATTCTCTGAAGCATTGGGTTTGTTTCAATACCGTGCCAATACGCGCCTGCAATACTCAATAGTTTAAATGCTTTTATTTCGCCGGTAGTTTTCACATGAGGCCCTTTACACAAATCCACAAATTCCCCATGAGCGTAAATAGAAACTGTATCGCCTTCTAATTTATTTATAAGTTCTACCTTGTAAGGCTCTTTTGCAAATAACTTCAATGCTTCTTCCTTGCTAATTTCTTCTCTTTTAAACTCCAGGTTTTCTTTTATAATCTCTGCCATTACGTTTTCTATTGCCGGCAAATCCTCTGGCTGAAAGGATTCTTTTTTATCGAAGTCATAATAAAAGCCTTCTTCAATAGCAGGGCCTATGGCAAGGCGGCTGTCAGGAAAAAGCCTTTTTACAGCATCTGCCATCACATGAGAACAACTGTGTCGTAACGCGTCTAAATTGTTTGTCATAATCTTTATAGTGGCCCCTCGCGACACAAAGCAAAATCAGGGCTGCTCGGGATCAAAATTCTGCCTTTGGCAGAATTTTGGTGGGCCTAACAGGACTCGCGAGCCTTTGGCTTCATAGCTATCTTCTATGAGCTAAAGACGAGTCCCGAGTGGCCCTAACTTTACTCTATGCCGCGAGGGAAACTTCTCTAGCCTAGAGGTATTTCGTGTCCCTCGCAGCATCATGGAAAAAATCAGGGCTGCTCGGGATCAAAATTCTGCCTTTGGCAGAATTTTGGTGGGCCTAACAGGACTCGACAAACTTGCGAAGCAAATTTGATCCCGAGGCGCCCTATTACTCTCTTATATGCGCCGAGGGAAACCTGTGACCTAACCCAAATTTAATTAATTTCTTCTTGTTCTCAGTGCTCAACTTCTTTATCTCTATCTCTCTTTTTAGCGCTTGACTCTTATTTTGAAATTCTTCCGTATATGCTAATCCTACAGGTTTTCTAAATCTTGTATATTTTGCACCTTTGCCGCTATTGTGTCTTAGCAGTCTTTCGACAACATCTGTTGATATGCCTGTATATAGAGAACTATCATTACATCTTAAAATATAAACATACCACATTATGTTTTCTTGGTCCCTCGCGACACAAAGCAAAATCAGGGTCGCTCGGGATCAAAATTCTGCCTTTGGCAGAATTTTGGTGGGCCTAACAGGACTCGAACCTGTGACCTCTTCCATGTCAAGGAAGCGCGCTAACCAACTGCGCTATAAGCCCAAGTTTGCGAAGCAAACTTGGATCCTGAGGCGCCGTTAAACAATCCGAACGAATAGTAAGGATTGTAGGCGCCGAAGAACCTTCATCTGCTACTTTTTCAGACTACTTTCACTACTTTGTTAAAATATATTTTCGTTTACGATTATTTTCAAAATTGTTATTTATGTAAGTTTTGAATTTTCATAACTTATGTAAATACAATGCGTTGCGTAAAAATTCTACTTGACTTTCTGCC
>Ga0247842_10000716_pt1 | contig 64420 bp, 71 predicted proteins | sample LaCruzMarch2015__3_FD_192411 | JGI IMG/M metagenome (GOLD analysis project Ga0247842, IMG submission 192411) | Freshwater microbial communities from meromictic Lake La Cruz, Castile-La Mancha, Spain - LaCruzMarch2015_19m | ecosystem: Environmental > Aquatic > Freshwater > Lake | place: Spain... | reverse complement strand
AAGCTTTTTATACTTTTCTCTTGTATTATTGATAAATTCTTCTTTTGTCATAAGTCATGTTTTTTGATTTATGACAAAGATAATACATTTTCTTAAATGTTCATGTTATTTATGCTTAATTCCTAAGCTTACTGAAACAAGATTTCTAGGGTTCACAAAAGATATTAGCGAAAAGAAGTGGGCTGAAGAGGAATTGAAAAATTCACTTAATCAACTCCACAAGTTGACCCAGTACATCGAGAAAGTAAGAGAGGAAGAAAGATTGACTATTTCCAGGGAACTTCATGATGATCTTGGTCAGGCTCTTACCGCTATCAAAATCGATCTGGGGATAATCAAACAAAACGTTTCCGACAAGGAAGTTGTTTTGAAAATTAATAAAGTATCAACTCTTGTAAGTGAAATAATCAAAAATGTACAAAGAATCACATCACAGCTAAGACCACAGATAATCGATGATCTTGGCCTTGAAGCAGCAATAGAATGGTACACCAATGAATTTGCACAAAGGAACAAAGTTGAGCTTTTTCTTGATATGGATTCCGATTTGACAATCTCTCCTGATGCTTCTCTGATCATTTTCAGGATCATGCAGGAATCCCTTACAAATATTTCAAGACACTCCCAAGCTACCCGAGTTGATATCGGACTCCAAAAAACTTATGAAAATATTACTCTCAGGATTTCTGATAATGGAATCGGAATAACAGACGACGAAATAAAATCGAAAAAATCATTTGGTATCATCAACATGAAAGAGCGGGCTGCTTCGATGGGAGGGTCTTTTGAAATTTGCCATGGAAATAACTCAGGAACTATAATAAGCTTTTCCTTACCGTTAAAAAATGAAGAAACCCATGAATATCCTGATTTGTGATGATCATAAGATTGTACGGGAAGGGCTCATGCAAATTCTTCAGCAACTTGAAGGTGAGACCTATTTCGAGGAAGCTGGAAATGGACATGAAGCCCTTACCTTTTTAAAAAATAAGGTTTTCGATATCGTTTTACTTGACATTTCACTTCCCGACATGAGCGGTCTTGAGATACTTCAATCAGTAAAAGGAAAATGGCCATCAACAAATGTCCTCATACTCAGTATGCACCCCCAGGAACAATATGCCTTGCGAGCCATTAAACTTGGAGCTTCGGGTTACCTCACAAAAGACACAGCTTCTGAGGAACTTTTATTGGCAGTAAAAAAAGTATCGGAAGGTGGAAAATATATTTCACAATCACTTGCAGAAAGTATCGCTTTCAATATGGATAGAGATTCTCAAAAACAGAAACACGAAAAGCTTTCGAGCCGCGAATTTGAAATCATGATTAAACTTGCAAAAGGGAAGTCGCTTCAAGAAATCGGAAATGAACTTTTTATATCCAATAAGACTGTAAGTACCTATAGAAGCCGTATTTTGGAGAAAATGGAGTTTAATAAAAATGCTGAGCTTACAATATTTTGCATTGAAAACAAGCTGATTTAGTCAGTACACATATGTGCAGATCCCAGTTATCGGAAACAATTCCGTGTAAGAATTATCCTACAAACATTCCGTCATAATCCTACAAGCTATCTTGTTGTAAGCTAATACTTTTGCTGTATTAAATATTAATGGACCTTAATCGAATTGCTGTTAAATACGAGCATGTTATTTCTACTTTAGTAAATTGAGATTAAGCAATATTGTAAAACCTTGTCATAACATTCAATGTATGGTAAATGTTGGAAAAGGCAGTTAGCCTTTGGAAGGGAAATTTACTCAGGAATGGAGGCGGACAATATACTCCAGAATATACAATGCATTCTTGATTCAGGCGAAAATAAAGCATAAGGATATGAAAAAACAAACAAATTTCACAACAACTTCTTTAACTACTTCGGCCACCCTGCTCCAAAACATAGAAAAATATTCTGAATTCTTCGATTCTGTACCGACGAGTCTTTTTCAACTTTCCAAAGACGGGAAGATTATTGCAGTAAACCTTTGCAGTTCTCAGATGCTTAGCAAGGAACGCTCGGAGTTAATAAAAAGCAAGTTTGACTTTTTTATCACCAACAACACTAAACCAATTTTCACCCTCTTTCTACAGAAAGTATTTAGCAGCAAGACTAAAGAAATCTGTGAGTTGACACTGTCAACGAACAGAAACCTGCCATTGAATGTACAGCTTACCGGCATCGCTATCGAAAATAGAGAAACATGCTTTGTAACCATGATTGATATTAGCGATTCTAAGCGGACAGAAGGGATGTTTCAAGACTCCATAGAAAAAAATCCGATGTCCATTCAAATTACTGATAAGGAAGGTTTCTCACTTTATGTAAACCCAGCACACACCTCGCTTTTTCATTCTGTTCCCCCTTCTGACTATTCGGTTTTTTATGACCCTCAATTTAAGCAAAAAAAAGGATTTGAAGAGTTGTTTCAACTTCTTAAAAACGGTGAATCTGTTACTTTTCCTGATCAGTATTACAATGTCCATGATTTTTATACTGAATATCCAGATGTTCCGCTTTGGTTACGAGTAATTGGTTTTCCTATAAAGGATAGCAACGGAAAGCCAGAACGATTTATTTTTATGCATGAAAACATCACAGAGCGCAAACAATCGGAAGTTTTATTAAAACAAATCCGTCATAATTACGAAACATTTTTCAATACTATTGATGAATTTCTTTTTGTTCTTAATGGACAAGGGGAAATAATTCATACTAATACTACAGTTATTGACCGCTTGGGCTATGCACGAAAAGAACTTTTAGGGCAATCGGTTCTAAAGATTCATCCGCCTGAACGCCGTGATGAAGCCGGCAGAATTGTTGATGAAATGATAAGAGGATTAACTGAGTTTTGCCCAGTTCCGCTTATTACAAAATCAGGCGTTCCCATTCCAGTCGAAACAAGAGTTTCTCATGGATTTTGGGACGGCAAACCTGTGATTTTTGGTGTTTCTAAGGACATTTCAAAACTCAAATTATCAGAAGAAAAATTTTCAAAATTATTTCATCTCAATCCTTGCGGATGCGGTTTAAGTGATTTGGATAATCACAGATACATCGAAGTAAATGAGGCATTTTGCACTTTGCTGGGATATGAAAAAAGCGAAGTAATTGATAAAACAGCAATAGATTTAAGAATTTTAACCCCTGAAACAATAAAGACCGTTTTGCTGAAAACTGATAGAAATGGTGCTGTAACCAACACTGAAGTCAATTTAAAAGCTAAAAACGGCGATATTAAGCATGTTCTGTTGTCAGCGGAAAATATTTATATTCAAGAAAATAAATACCGTTTTACTGTTGTTAACGATATTACTGACCGCAAGAATGCAGAGAAAGCACTTTTTGAGAGCGAAGAAAAACATCGCCAATTGATTGAGAACAGCCACGACATTATCTATACAATTAACTCAGATGGAGTATTAGTTTTCATTTCACCCGCTTGGACAGCACTATTGGGGCACCCAGTTTCGCAGGTTGTTGGTCAACAAGTTCAACAATTTTTACACCCCGAAGATATCCCGACATGCTTAACCTTCTTCCAAAAAGTGATCGAGACAGGACAACGGCAAAAGGGAGTTGAGTACCGTGTAAAGCACCTTAACGGTAAATGGTATTGGCATATGTCAAGCGCAGTTCCTTTAAGAGACAAAACTGGTACAATTATTGGATTTGAGGGCATATCTACAGATATCACCGAGCGAAAATCGGCTGAAACTCGTATTAATCTTTCATCCAAGATCCTGAATCTGCTTAACAAAACAGATATCCTGGCTGATGCAATCAGACTTACTACTAGTCTTATTCAGAACGAAACAGGTTTTGAAGCTATTGGAATCCGATTAAAAAACGGAGATGACTATCCATATTTTGACCAACATGGTCTTGATGATGATTTTCTTAAAACTGAAAACACCCTTCTTGAACATACAAAGGATGGTGGAATATGCAAGGATAAAAATGGAAACTCACGTCTTGAATGTACCTGCGGTTTGGTAATTTTAGGTCAAATCGATTCGAGAAATTCTTTGTTTACTGAAGGTGGAAGCTTTTGGACAAACAACTCGACAGTATTATTAGGCATGACAGATGCTAAGGAGCCACGACATAACCCACGAAACCGTTGCATTCATGAAGGTTTTCTTTCGATCGCACTTATCCCCCTTCGCAATAAAGGGGAGATTGTTGGACTTCTGCAACTCAACGACCGAAGAAAAGATTGTTTTACACTCGAAATGATAAAGTTTTTTGAGAATATTGGCGAAATAATTGGTATTGCTCTGATGAGAAAACAGGCAGAAGAAGCACTGGGACTAAGCCAGAAGCTACTTTTCAATTTATCAGCGCAGGTGCCCGGTGTTATTTATCAATACAGGTTGTACTCTGATGGTCGCTCATGCTTTCCATATTCAAGCTCAGGAATTAATGATATTTACGAGGTTTCATCAGATGAAATACGCGAAAATGCCGCACCCTTTTTCGAGAGGCTGCATCCTGACGACACTGAGAAGGTTTCAGAATCAATTTTTGAATCAGCACGTACCCTTCAACAGTTCCATTGCGAGTATCGGGTCGTTCTTCCAAGACAGGGAATACGCTGGTGCTATAGCAATGCGACACCCGAACGAATGGAAGACAATAGCACGATTTGGTATGGCGTTTCCTATGACATAACCGATCGCAAGAATATTGAACAAGAATTACTTAAAGCCAAAGAAAAAGCCGAAGAAAGTGACCGACTGAAATCGGCCTTTCTTAATAATATTTCCCATGAAATCCGTACACCTTTAAATGGAATACTTGGTTTTTCAGAATTATTGTTAGATATAAAAAACAGTACAGAAGAACGGGTGTCATATGTGAAAATTATTAAGAAAAGCGGTAATGACCTTATTCATATTTTAAATAATATAGTTGATTTATCTAGACTTAAATCTGGGTCGACTAAGATTAACTGCCATCCATTTGAGGTATCGAGTTTATTATCAGAACTTCAAAACGAATTTGCTTTGGAGACTGAGGCGAAGGGGTTAAAGTTTAATCTGATTTTTAAGATTGATTCAAAAGATAATATCGTATCAAGCGATAAATCTAAAATATATAAAATTTTATATTACATCGTTGAAAACGCTATTAAATTTACTTTTAGTGGAGCCATTGATTTAGGTTGTTTTCGTGAGATGGGATATTTAGTGTTTTTTATTCGTGATACAGGAATTGGTATCCCTGCCAACGAATATGAGAAGATCTTTGAATATTTCAGGCAATTGGAAGAAACCGAAACAAAAAATTTCGGAGGCACTGGGATAGGACTTTCATTAGCAAAAGCTCTGACCGAGTTATTGGGTGGTAGAATTTGGGTCGAGTCTGAATTGGGTAAAGGTAGCTGTTTTTATGTTAAAATTCCTTTGAGTGAGATTTATGATCAAACAAAGAAAAAAAAAGGGAAAAAAGGTGTTTCAAATAAGAGAAGGACAATACTTATTGCTGAAGATGATTTCACTAACTTTGTTTACCTGAGAACCACTTTAACGAATGAAGGGCATACCATCATTCATGCAAAGGATGGGCAGGCAGCTGTTTCTATTTGTGCGACAAACGACAATATTGACATAATCCTAATGGATATTAAAATGCCATTTATGAATGGATTAATCGCTGCTAAATTAATATCAAGTCAAAAACCACTTATGCCAATTATAATTTTAACTGCTTATAATTCTGAGGACATGCATTCAGAAGCTTCTTCATGTGGTTGTGTTGATTTTATTACAAAACCAATATCTAAAGTTCAACTAATCAATGTGATAAATAAATACATATAAAAGCCTCCGGAATGATCAATCTGCACTGGCCAGGAGTAATCATTGTGAGCATTTTTTCCACTCAGGTAGCATTCAACAATTTCTTCAAATGTTTTACGGGATTTCTTCTCGTCATCGATAATAACGCAAGAATTTTATTAAAAGCGAGAGTTGGGCAATGAAATATAATCACATTCTGGGAAAACGTAACAGAGATTGAATTTAAGGAGTTACACATCGAAGATTTTGTCCATATTTTCAACATAAAACATAGCCATACCAACTGATTAACAAACCAAACCCAATCACAATGAAAAAAGCAGAAATTGTAGTAGATATCGGCAAAGCCACCGGGCTGGATAAAGCAGTTGTTGAAGCTACCGTTGAAGCCCTAATGGTCACTATAAAGGAATCGATGGCAAAAGGAGAGAATATTTACTTCCGAGGATTTGGCACATTCCTGCTAAAGAAACGGGCGGCAAAGATCGGACGAAACATTTCGACGGGAACCAGTTTGAATATTCCTGCACACTTTATTCCGGCGTTTAAACCAGCAAAGGAGTTTGCAGTTGAAGTGAAATTAGAAGTGAAGGTGAAATAAACTTATTCTTACTTTCGCAGGGCATACCAATATTACTACTGTTGACAATTGGTAAGACACCTCTAATTTTTGTTAATATTGGCCCACACTTTGGTTACTTTCTACTAGTAACCAGTGAAATCGATTACAATTTAAGCCATTTGATGTTGGTGCTTCGTTTAGGATCGGTCTAGAGATTCCAATATTTCAACCATTTGGCCTGACTTCTGAAGTCAGAAATAATTTGGGCAGCATATGGTAAAACGGACTGGTTCTCCATTATATCTGCATGGTTCCCTAGCTAAAGAATGGATGATCCTTTAATTTCTCAGCAGTTTCCAACTTTGTGACCCTGATATATTTCAGAAATGATTCAGTTGTCCGGTGTCCAGTCACTTGCATAATATCCCGCATCGGGATTCCACTCAAGTAGGCATTCGTGGCAAATGACCTACGAGCGGTGTGAGTCCTTATTTCAAGCCATTTTTGGATATTACCGGTACCAATTTTATTTTCATGTGCCTTTTCGCCGATCCAGCGAATTGCTTCGTTTGTCTTTTGAAGAGTAGGAGCCTGTATAGAGCGATAGCGTTCAAGAATCTCCAGCACCAAAGGTTTGACGGGGATTATTACTGGTTCTTTGGTTTTCTGGGTCTTGACATAAAGCTTATTGTCATGGATGTTTTCAAAAGAAACTTTATCCCAGTCAGAATGCCTTAAACCTGTGAAACAGTTCAGAACAAAGATGTCACGGATCTTTCGTTTTCCAGCGAGTTCAATTTGCATACTGTACAAGGCCTCGATGTCAGTTAAAGTCAGGTAAATCGTATCTACATCCTCCTTTATGATCTTGAATTCTCGTTTGTGGTGATCCTGGTTTGTGGTCAGGTTATCTTCGTTGGCTTCATTCATCAACCGCTTAATCCTTTTTATATGAGCTCCTATCGTATTCGGCTTTAACCCGAATTCTTTTAAATAATCAGTGAACTTGATATAAAAGTCTTTACCAATGGTGTCGAAGTCAACCCTGAAACCTTTTTTTTTCTGGAATGCCTCAAGATGGGTTTTGACACCATTATAATGTTTCAGGTGAGCAGGGTTAAATCTGTTTTTATAACGTTCCTGGAATATAGCTACGAACGACAGAAGCGAGACCTGAGTTGGTATAACTTCGTCTTTTCTTCCTGAAAATACTTGAAATGAATCCTTTAGTTCTTTTGATTTTTGTTGTACTTCATCCTTTGTATATGTTGATTCTGATGGAAATAGGTCGTCATATTTATCAAGAAGGAAATTTGTAATATCCCGTAATTTCTTGTTTGTTTCGGCAAAATCCTTCAAAGGTTTGGCTCTTTGTTCATCTTTATCCCAAGCTTTGACGGGTACAGACAATCCGGTTGAGAGCCTCAATCTTTCATGATTAAATGTAAATGTAATGAGGATCAATGTTTTACCATTAGTTTCCTTATGCTGATAGAATTTTAATGATGCCATGGCGGGTAGATTTGTAAAAGTTGCCTAACAAAGATAGCGTTAGGCAACTTCTTAGGCAACTTTATCTGAAAAAGTTATTAACCGACCGTAAACGGTTGTAAAAGGGAGTAAAAAAAAACCAGCGTTTCCGCTGGTTTCCGTTTGTTCGGCCTGATTGTCAATTGGCCTTTTGTGATCAGCCTGGGATTCGAACCCAGGACCCCCGCCTTAAAAGGGCGATGCTCTACCGGCTGAGCTAGCTAATCAGCTTCTGAATTTGAGGGTGCAAAAGTACACGTTTTCTTTCAATATACAAACAATAATTGATATTTTTCAACCTTTCAAAGATAGTTATCCAGGATTCCTTTCCCGTTCCTCACAACAATCATTTCATCCGAAGTGCAGTCAACTACGGTTGACGGAACATTCCCGCAATGCCCCGAATCGATGACAATATCGACAAGTTTATGGAACTTTTCATAAATTAACTCGGGATCTGTCTGGTATTCAATTATTTCATCGTCAGCATGGATGGAGGTGGTCATGATCGGGTTCCCAAGTAATTCAACGATCTGGATTGGGACTTTGTGATCGGGGATACGTATACCTACAGTTTTTTTTCTGCTTTGGAAAAAATGCGGGACTTCACTGTTGGCATTGAGGATAAACGTGAAGGGTCCCGGCAGGGTCCGGCGCATAACTTTGTAGGTGTGGTTGGCAATCGGTTTGGTGTAGCTTGAAAGCTGACTTAGATCATAACATACAAACGAAAAATTCGCTTTCTCCCGCTTAATCCCTTTGATTTGGGCAACCCGGTCAACCGCCCTGATTTTGGTGATATCACACCCTAAACCATATACGGTATCAGAGGGATAGATGATTACCCCGCCCTGGCGCAGACAATCCACAACGATTTTCAGTTGGCGTTCACTTGGATTTTCGGGATGAATCTTTAGTAGCATAAAAAATGGGTAAGCCCCTTATATCGCACCGCTCGACCATCGTACCCTTGCTTTCTTCCAAACCTGGGGGAGTTAGTTGGGAGCTGGTCGTATAAGACTTACCCGGTGCAAAATTACAAATTTTCCAGCCACTTTTTACAAGACGGTTGTTTTTTTTGTATGTTTGCCATGAATCAAACTTAAAACCCTTGTCCCATGGAAGAAAAATCACGTTCCGTTTCATCAAACGGATTATTTTACGGATTGATCACAGGCGGCGCCATGATCGTTTTATCCCTTATTTTGTTCCTGTTGGATTTGTATATGAACAAAGCAGTCAGTTGGATCTCATACCTTGTCGCCATCGGTGGAATGGTTTGGGGAACGCTTGATTATCGGAAAAAATATTGCAACGGATTTCTTACCTATGGACAGGCATTCCGTTCAGTCTTCATGATCGGACTTTTCGCAGGAATTCTTTCCTCGATATACCTTTATTTTTTTATTCAGTTTATTCATCCCGGGTTTATCAATGAACTTTTGGATCAGGCCAGGGCCAACATACTTCTCTCAAATCCTAACATGACCGATGAACAGATTGAGCAGGCAGTTTCAATGTCATCCAAATTCATGTCACCGGTTATGATGGTAGTTTGGGGACTTGTTACCTACGCTGTAATGTCTGCCATTGCCGGTTTGATCCTTGCGATTTTCCTGAAAAAGGATGATCCTTCCCTTAAAAGCACTATATAATCCGATCCGGATGAATGTTTCTGTTGTAATCCCCCTTCTCAACGAAGAAGAATCCCTGCCCGAACTGGCCTCCTGGATTGACCGTGTCATGTTGGCAAATCACTATTCATATGAGGTCATTTTTGTAGATGACGGATCAAAGGATCACTCTTGGGATGTCATTCAAAACCTTCAACTGGAAAATAGCAGCATAAAGGGAATTAAGTTCAGACGTAATTATGGGAAAGCAGCAGCCTTGAATATCGGGTTCCTTGAAGCTTCAGGAGATGTGGTATTTACCATGGATGCCGACCTGCAGGATAGCCCCGACGAACTTCCTGAAATGTACAGGATGATCACGGAGCAAGGGTTCGACCTTGTTTCAGGATGGAAGAAAAAGCGACATGACCCTGTATCAAAAACAATACCTACCAAATTTTATAACTGGTCGGCCCGGCGAATGTCAGGCATCAAATTACACGATTTTAACTGTGGCCTGAAAGCCTACCGAAATGCAGTGGTTAAAAGTATCGAGGTATATGGTGACATGCACCGGTATATCCCTTTCCTGGCCAAATGGGCAGGTTTTTCAAAGATCGGAGAGAAGGTTGTCCATCATCAGAAGCGGAAATTCGGAAAGACAAAATATGGACTTGATCGCTTTTACAAAGGCTACCTGGACCTGCTGACGATTACTTTCACATCCAGGTTTGGTAAAAGACCCATGCATTTTTTCGGACTTTGGGGAAGCCTCATCTTTTTATCGGGATTCGTCATCGCAGGTTATCTGGCCTATGAGAAATTTTTCAACCAGGCTTTTAAAATGACTGAGCGGCCTTTGTTCTTTTTCGGTTTGCTGGCTATGATCGTTGGCACCCAATTATTTGTTGCAGGTTTCCTGGGTGAACTTATTTCCCGGAGCTCTTCCGACAGGAACAGCTATCTGATTGAAAAGATGATTGGGTTGAGGAATGAATTAACTTCCACTTAGATTCAATGACATGGAGATCACTCGCAGGGTAGCTTTTCTTAAAACCGTTTCGATTTTTTCTGAATCGCCCGATACACTTCTACGTCAGATCGCTGAAAACCTTATTGAAATGGAGGTTTCAGAAGGTGAACACATCGTGCTCAAAGGCGAGATGGGTGATGCCATGTATATCATTGTTGATGGCCGCGTGAAGGTGCATGATGAAGATTATATTTTCTCCGTGCTGAATAAGGGAGATGTCTTTGGAAAATATTACCTGCTTGACCGCAAGGAACGCTCAGCTACGGTCACCGCGCTTTCACATACTTTTCTCTACCGTTTCAGCCAGGAATTATTCTATGCGGTTACTAAGAATGAGACAACCGTCATTACTGGTGTTTTAAGAGCCCTGGTGAGCCGTCTCCGCGACATGAACCTTGCGGAGGAACAACTGGCATCGCAGAATTATGAGATTGTAAGACAGAAGGAGGAGCTTGAAAAACAAAAGAAGGAGCTGATCGAACTCAATGCAACCAAAGATAAGTTTTTTTCCATCATTGCACACGACCTGCGAAGCCCGATCAGTACACTGATATCCTTATCAGAAATGCTCAGGACCGATATTGACCAGCTTACGGGTATTGAAACCCATGAAATCCTTTCCAGTTTACATAATCTCTCACGCAATTATTTGAAACTGCTCGATAATCTGCTTCAGTGGGCGAGGATGCAAACCGGCAGGATGCAGGCAAACCCTGAAAAATTCAATCTGCTCTGGGTTATTGATGAAGTTTTCCGTTTTTATAAAACCACGGCCTTTGAAAAGCATGTCAACCTCATTAACCATGTAACTGACGAGATCATGGTCTTTGCTGATAAAAATATGATCAAAACCGTTTTAAGAAACCTGGTGTCAAATGCCCTGAAATATACGGCGATGGATGGATATGTTGAATTGGGTATCAGGATGTTGCCTGGTTTTGTCGAAGTGTTTGTTAAAGATAATGGCCTTGGCATGACTGATGAAATGGTTGAAAAGCTTTTCAGGCTAGATACCACCTTTTCAACCGTGGGAACTGCCAATGAAAAGGGAACTGGCCTTGGATTGATCCTCTGTAAGGAATTCATTGAAAAGAACCATGGCACCATACTGGTCGAAAGTGAGTATGGTTATGGTTCCACCTTCCGTTTTACGCTTCCACTGAGCGATTAAGGGCATGCCGCTGAACAGAAAAATTATACTCATCGGACCGGCGCACCCCTTAAGAGGAGGCCTGGCAACTTTCAATGAGAGGTTGATCCGCGAATACCGGGATAAGGGCGAAGATGCATCCATCTTCACCTTCAATCTGCAGTACCCTTCGATTCTTTTTCCCGGAAAAACACAAATGTCAACTGAACACGCGCCGGTTGATCTTCCAATCAGCATCAAGGTAAACAGCATCAATCCATTCAACTGGATAAAAGTAGGGTTGGAGCTTAGGAGGCAGAAACCTGATTTTGTGATTGTCAAATACTGGATGCCTTTCATGGCTCCCTGCTTTGGTACCATCTGCCGAATAATCAAAGGGAATAAACATACAAAGATCATCACCATCATCGACAACCTCATTCCGCATGAAAAAAGGGTAGGGGACCGGCTTCTGTCAGGTTATTGGATTGGCGCAGTGGACGGCTGTGTTGCCATGTCCAGGTCGGTATTGAATGATCTTGAATCATTTGATCCCGGAAAACCGAAATTGTATTGCCCGCACCCTTTGTACGACAACTTCGGAGCCCCGATCAGCAAAGAGGTTGCAATAAACCGACTGGGTTTGGACCCCTCATTCCATTATGTTCTGTTTTTTGGCTTTATCCGTGACTACAAAGGGCTTGATCTTTTGTTGAAAGCCTTTGCTGACCAGCATTTACGCGAGATGAAGATTAAATTGCTGGTTGCCGGTGAATTTTACTGTGATCCGAAGCCATATCAGGAGATAATTTCCGGTCATTCACTAGAGGATCAGGTGATCATGAGCAATGATTTCATTCCGGACAGCCAGGTGCTGAATTATTTCTGTGCTGCCGATCTGGTGGTCCAGCCATACAAAAGCGCTACCCAGAGTGGTGTTACCCAGATTGCCTATCATTTCAATAAACCCATGATCATTACAGATGTCGGTGGTCTGGCCGAATTCGTTCCAAACGAAAAGGTCGGATATGTAGTAAACCCGGATCCTGAGGAAATAGCGGGTGCCATACTTCGTTTTTACCGCGAAAACAAAGAGGATGAATTTTCAGCCAATGCAGCAATTGAAAAGCAAAAATATTCCTGGGGGCGAATGGTTGAAGCCATTGACATTCTGCTGAACAGGTGATTTTTCTACTCCTTTTTCTCTTCTGGGAAGAAAAAATGATCAGACGATTCTACCCGGAAGTTCATAATCCAATAAATTTGCGGTACTTTCGTTAACTGATAAATACAACAAACGATCATGATCATTCGCAGTAAAGCACCCCTGCGCCTGGGGTTGGCCGGTGGAGGCACCGATGTGGCACCCTTTTCAGAACTTTATGGCGGGGCAATTCTCAATGCGACCATCAGCATGTATGCCTACGCCACGATCTTACCAAGGAATGACGGAAAGATTGTTTTTAATTCACTGGATAAAAAGGAGATTTTTACCCTGGATGCAAAGGAGCAGTTACCCATTGATGGGAACCTCGATCTGCACAAAGGAATTTATAACAGGATTGTCCGGGACTTTTCCCACAAGCCCCTCTCGTTTGAACTGGCTACCTATGTTGATGCTCCCCCGGGTTCAGGGTTAGGAACTTCATCAACACTGGTCGTAGCCATTGTCGGTGCTTTTGCCGAATGGCTCAACCTTCCGTTGGGTGACTATGATCTGGCCCATCTTGCCTATGAAATTGAACGGTCCGATCTTGGAATGGCCGGCGGAAAACAGGATCAGTATGCCGCAACATTTGGAGGTGTTAATTTCATGGAGTTTTTCAAGGAGGATAAGGTCATTGTAAATCCTTTACGTATACGGGAAAAGTATCTAGATGAATTGGCCCACAATCTCATTTTATATCATACCGAAACAAGCCGTTTATCATCAAAAATTATTGAACAACAAACGAAAAATGTATTGGCGAAAAACGTGAAATCGTTGGAGGCCATGCATAAATTGAAGGATCAGGCTGTGATGATGAAAGAGGCAATCCTGATGGGGGAGTTGGATAAAATTGGCGAAATTCTTGATTTCGGATGGCAATTTAAAAAGAACCTGGCCGAAGGGGTCAGCAATGTTTTTATAGATGAAATTTATGAAACTGCCATGAAAAACGGGGCAACCGGTGGAAAAATCTCTGGCGCAGGCGGTGGAGGCTTTATGTTTTTTTATTGCCCGGAAAATAACCGCTCAAAGGTGATAGAAGCCTTGAATAAATTCGGAGGCCAGACCAAACGGTATGAGTTTACATCAAAAGGACTGTCAACATGGACCATATGAATAATTTTTTAGAACTGGCAAAAAGCAGGTATTCAGTCAGGAACTACCAGGAGAAGCCGGTGGAGGATCAGAAACTTCAGTATATCCTGGAATGCGGGAGGATCGCTCCATCCGCCGCAAATCTGCAGCCATGGCACATCATTGTCATCAAGGATCCGGAGTTGAGAAAAGAGCTGGCGACAACCTATAACCGGTCATGGTTTATCCAGGCTCCGGTGGTGCTCGTTATCTGCGGTGACCATCAGATAGGATGGAAAAGAGCCGATGGGAAAGACCATACTGACATTGATGCAGCCATCATTGTTGATCATATGACCATTGCGGCGACTGAACAGGGATTGGGAACCTGCTGGATCTGTAATTTTGATGCCCGCAAATGTTCTGAAATATTGAAGCTCCCGACGAACATCGAACCCATTGTCTATCTCCCTTTGGGTTACCCTGCAGAAAGTACCGATGATAACCAGCGTCATCTGAAGCGTAAATCAAAGAATGAGATCATTCATTATGAAAGTTTTTAACTTTGTTCCGATTCCGGTTATCTGAATTTTTACTCTAAATCAATTTAGTAATTTCGCTTTTTCACCTTTTACCAATATCCTATGCAAATCATTGAATCAATCAAAGAATCAATTGAAGTAAAACAAAAATTGATTACCAATTCATATCTCATCAGCGAGATTCGTAAAGTTTCTGTTGCATGTACCACTGCATTTTCACGGGGAAATAAAGTCCTGTTTTGTGGCAATGGGGGAAGTGCCGCCGATGCACAGCATCTTGCCGCCGAACTCTCTGGCCGGTTCAACTACGACAGGCCTCCTCTGCCTTCAGAGGCTTTACATGTGAATACTTCTTACCTTACTGCCGTTGCCAATGATTATTCCTATGATGAAGTGTATGCCCGGCTGCTGAGGGGAATGGGAAAGGAAGGAGATGTGCTGATTGGCATATCCACATCGGGAAACTCAAAAAATATTATCAGGGCCTTTGAAACGGCACGGGAGTTACGGATCACCACGGTGGCTTTGACAGGCGAAACCGGTGGTGTCCTGGCGGGTTTGAGTGATTTTATGATCAATATTCCTTCAAAGGATACCGCCCGCATCCAGGAGTCACATATCATGGTTGGCCACATTATTTGTGAACAGATCGAATCGACATTATTCCCAAAAGAGGGCTGATTTTGGAGGCTATTGTCCTTGCCGGTGGATTCGGCACACGTCTTCAGCAGGTGGTCAGCGATCTTCCAAAATCCATGGCGCCCATCAAACAAAGGCCGTTCCTCGAATATCTTTTTGATTATCTTATCAATCAGGGAGTTACAAGCGTTGTGCTTTCTGTTGGATATAAACATGAAATAATCTCTGCTCATTTCGAAAATAACTACCGTTCCCTGGAAATTTCGTATGCGGTTGAAACTGAACCATTGGGGACAGGCGGGGGGATCCGGCTGGCCTTTTGGAAGATCAAAGGTCAACGCGCCCTGGTCATGAATGGAGACAGCATTTTCAGGACGGATTACAGGTCTTTGCTCGAATTTCATCTCAAAAAGAAGGCGGATGCCACTTTGGCACTTCGCAAACTGGAAGATACAGGGCGTTTTGGCCGTGTTTCGTTGAACCGGTCCAGGCGCATCACAGGGTTTGAGGAGAAGGGGAATTCGCCGGAACCGGGTTACATCAATGGCGGAGTATACATCATCGAAAAAAAATTCCTGATGGAGCCTGAGTTCCGAGGACGTTTTTCTATGGAAAAGGATTGTTTTGAGCTTTATTACCCGAATTCCAGACTATATGGCTTGCCGGTGGAAGGCTATTTCCTGGATATCGGTATCCCTGAAGATTATTTGAAAGCACAGCATGAATTTGAAGGATTTAATGATTGACCGAAGCTGGACTTTGTTCCTCGACCGCGACGGGGTGATAAACACCCGTATTGTTGACGGGTATGTTAAAACCTGGGATCAGTTTGAATTTTTACCCGGTGTTTTGGATGCTATGAAACGGTTTCATGAGATTTTCGGGCGCATCATCGTAGTCAGCAACCAGCAAGGCATTGGTAAAGGGCTGATGTCTGACGAAGATGTAAAAGCTGTAAATGATCAGATGCTGGATGAGGTCAGGAAGGCAGGAGGGAAGGTTGATGCTGTTTATTACGCTCCCCATCTGAAATCGGAAGGGTCGATCATGCGAAAGCCCAATGTGGGGATGGCCCTGAAGGCCAGAAGAGAGTTCCCCGGCATTCACTTCAACCAATCGGTGATGGCGGGCGACTCCATCTCCGACCTGATTTTTGGCAAACGAACAGGGATGAAAACAGTGTTGATCTCCCTTAATTCAGATCTTGCAAAAAAATATCCGCGTCAGGTTGACTTCCAGTTCCCCGACCTTATCTCCCTTGCTTATGCATTATAACACTGATCCTTGCAATTCATCAAATCTCCGGTTATCCAAATCGATATTTCACCAGTTCCATATCTAATAACCCAACATCCTTGAGCCCGACCATTATCCTTATTTGCTTCCTGGCCTACACGGCACTCCTGTTTATCATCACCTGGCTAACTGCACGGAAATCGACAAACCGAAGCTTTTTTATTGGAAACAAAGCATCCCCGTGGTTCGTGGTAGCCTATGGAATGATCGGGGCATCCATGTCGGGAGTTACTTTTATGTCGGTCCCCGGCTGGGTGGGCACTGCCGGCTTTTCATATATGATGGTTGTGATCGGGTATGTTTTCGGATACCTTACCATCGCAAATGTGCTGCTGCCGCTTTATTACAGGTTAAACCTTACCTCGATCTATTCTTATCTTGAAACACGGTTTGGATTCTGGTCATATAAGACAGGAGCCTTCTACTTTCTCCTGTCGCGTACCATTGGCGCCTCTTTCAGAATGTTTCTCGTGGTGAATGTATTGCAGATATTTATTTTTGACGCCTGGCACATCCCGTTTTTCATCACTGTCCTGATTTTCATCGTGCTCATTCTCCTTTACACCTTTAAAGGAGGGATAAAAACGATTATCTGGACCGATACCATCCAAACGACTTTTATGCTGCTTTCACTGGTGATCTCCATTTACCTGATTATTGACAACATGGGGCTCAACCTGGGTGAAATGATAAACAAGGTTTATTCCAGTACCTATTCCAAAATGATATTTACCGACTGGAGTGACAAGCGTTTTTTTATTAAAGAGCTATTAAGCGGAGCCTTCATCGCGATTGTCATGACCGGGCTTGATCAGGAGATGATGCAGAAAAACCTGAGTTGCCGGACATTGAAAGATGCCCAAAAAAACATGTATACCTTCACCGGAATCATGTTGTTTGTCAATTTTGTGATCCTTTTCCTCGGGGCAAGCCTCTATCTGTTCACCTCATATAGAGGCATACAGTTGCCTGTCAGAACAGATGATTTATTTCCCATGGTTGCCGTCAACCATCTTGGGCCGGTTGCAGGACTGGTTTTCCTCATAGGTCTCATCTCTGCGGCCTATCCCAGTGCAGACGGGGCCCTGACGTCGCTGACCACCTCTTTCAGTATTGATTTTCTTGGGATAAATAAACGAACCGGACTCCCGGAAAATGAAAAGAAGCGGATCAGACAATGGGTTCACATAGCTTTTGCTTTGATTCTGCTGGTCGTTATCGTACTGTTCAGGGCCATCAACGACAGGGCTGTGATTGACAAGCTTTTCACTGTGGCAGGATATACCTATGGCCCCCTGCTCGGATTGTTCGCATTTGGGTTATTCACAAAATATTCTGTCCACGATCGCTGGGTTCCCTTGATTGCACTACTGTCTCCCGTGATATGCTTTTTCCTGAGCGAGTATTCTGTTGATATCTTCCGGGGGTACAGGTTCGGTTTTGAACTCTTAATTTTAAATGGATTTATTACATTTGCCGGGTTACTTCTTTTCCGTAGGAAAACGACCTGAAATCATAAAAATCAATATGACTGAGTCTTTCTTCGGAATTATACCTTAACCCTAACCTTAAAATAATGGATACACTACGTTTTAAAGCACTCGAGTTGGCAATGATGCGCAAGCACCAGACATTTCAATTTCCAGAACTCAAGGCTTCCGAATACTTTGGTGAATTAACATTTAATAAGGCCGCCATGAGGGAATATCTCACGGAAGAGGCCTTTAACCAGGTGATGAATTCGATTGATAAGGGAGTTAGAATTGACCGGAAAATTGCTGACCAGGTTGCTGCCGGTATCAAAGCATGGGCCATCAGTAAAGGTGCCACACATTACAGCCATTGGTTTTTGCCACTGACCGGAGCCACTGCTGAAAAACATGATGCCTTTGTCGATCCGGTTGAAGGCGGCCAGGGAATTGAAAAATTCAGGGGCAGTGAACTGACACAGCAGGAACCTGATGCATCCAGCTTTCCTAGCGGAGGCATCAGGAGTACATTTGAAGCCCGCGGGTATACGGCGTGGGATCCGACTTCCCCTGCTTTTATTATGGACCGAACTTTATGCATCCCAAGTGTCTTCGTATCCTACACGGGTGAGGCCCTTGATTTTAAAACCCCTTTGCTGAAAGCCATATATTCCATTGATAAGGCTGCTGTGGATGTTTGTCAGTATTTTGATAAAGAGACAACCAAAGTATTTGCGACACTGGGATGGGAGCAGGAATATTTTCTTGTTGACAAGGCATTATACCTGGCCCGCCCCGACCTGGTGCTGACAGGGCGTACCTTATTCGGACACTCCTCAGCCAAGGATCAGCAGCTGGAGGATCATTATTTTGGAACCATCCCGCAGCGAGTACTGGCATTCATGCAGGAATTTGAATACGAAGCCCATCGTTTGGGTATCCCCGTTAAAACGCGGCACAACGAGGTTGCCCCGAATCAGTTTGAATGCGCCCCGGTTTTCGAAGAGGTGAATTTATCCATTGATCACAATCAATTGATGATGCACCTGCTCGATAAAGTGGCCAAACACCATGATTTTACCGTTTTACTTCATGAAAAGCCTTTTGGCGGGGTAAATGGTTCAGGCAAGCACAACAACTGGTCGCTGGCTACTAACAAGCATGAAAATCTATTATCTCCGGGCAAAACGGCCACTGAAAACCTGCGTTTCCTTACTTTCCTGGTCAATATCCTTAAAGCGGTTCATGAGCATGCCGACCTGATCAGGGCCATCATCGCCTCTCCGGGGAATGATCACCGGCTCGGTGCAAATGAGGCTCCTCCTGCAATTATATCTGTGTTTATCGGCACCCAGCTAACCAATATGCTTGACGCAATAGAAAAAGCCGATAAGCATACCATGGTTAGTTCAGAAAACGGGAACGACCTGCTTAAAAATCTGCCCAAGATTCCCGAAATCCTGCTTGATAACACCGATCGCAACCGGACTTCCCCATTTGCCTTCACTGGAAATAAATTTGAATTCCGTGCCGTTGGCTCAGCCCAGACCTGTGCACCGCCCATGATCGTATTGAACCTGATCGTAGCTGACCAGTTGCGTAAGTTCAAGATGGAAGTCGATGCGTTGATCTCAAAAAAGGTGCGTAAAGAAGATGCGCTGTTCCAGATTATTAAAAAGTACATCAAGGAATCGAGAAAAATCAGGTTTGAGGGAAATAATTATGCTGAAGAGTGGGTTAAAGAAGCGGCCAAACGCGGATTACCAAACCGGAAGACCACCCCTGAGGCCTTAAAAGGATTTGTGGATAAAAAAGCCATTGAGCTGTTTGAAACAAACAATGTTCTTACAAAACGGGAATTGGAGGCTCGTCACGACATCAGGCTGGAAAATTATACCAAGAAGATCCAGATTGAATCGCGTGTACTTGGCGACCTTGCCGGGAATCATATTATCCCGGTTGCTATCCGTTATCAGAACACCCTGATCGAGAATGTCAAGGGATTAAAGCAGGTTCTTGACCTGAAAACCTATGGTAAGCTTTCCCAGAATCAGATGGAGACCATTACTGAAATTTCGGAACATGTTGATAAGATTAAAACCTTTGTCAACGAGATGATCGAAGCACGGAAAGAGGCCAACCATATCTGTGAAACAGAGGAAAAGGCTTTTGAGTATTGCGACAAGGTTCTTCCCTATTTTGAAAAGATCAGGTACCATGTCGACAAGCTTGAATTATTGGTAGATGACGAGCTTTGGCCGTTACCCAAATACCGTGAACTGTTATTCACCCGTTAATACGCAACTTATGAAAAAGGTCATAGCATGGGCGATGATAATGTATTCCATTATCTCGTGTTCAGTTTTCGCCCAGATCAATGTGGTGCGGATCGATAACAATGCTGCACCACAGACCAAAGAGGGGATTTTTTATTCGCTGCCAAGAACTGTCGTGAAAATCGATGTGAAAATTGATCGCATCGAAAATTACAAAGGACCTTATGCCGATTTTGCGCTTAGGTTCCTCGGTTTGAAAAACGTGGTTCCTGCAAATTCAATCGATTATAGTATCAGCAGCATCTCCATTACGACTTATCCCGAGCCGGATCCCGATCAGTATTATTTTGTGGAGATGGGGGATAAGATTTCAAAAGGAGAGACGGCTGGCCTGCTTTCATTGAGTGATGCCGGGGTAATCCTTGGAACGATTCCTGATCGTCTTGACACCCTGAACAGGAATAGGGCTGTTTCCCTCCAGGATGAAACCCAATCCGATGATTTCAAAGATGCTTTCGGGGAGTTATTTAAATATTCAGCGGATGTCAGTGTATTTGAAAAGGTAGATACCATTATCCGGAAGATCAACATTGATACCATGACGGTTGAACGCCAGTATTATAAAAGGACCATGGTGGAAAAATCACCGGAACAAAAAGCCAAGGAGGCCGCTGATTACATCTCAAAGATCAAGGAGAACCGTTTTAACCTGATTAGTGGTGTTCAGGAGGTGAACTATAATAAGGAAACCCTGGAATACATGGATTCACAGTTGAAAATCATGGAAAAGGAGTACCTGAAGCTGTTTACTGGGATAAGCCTGCATAAGAGTTTGAATTTCAGCTATAAGTACATTCCCCTTCCCAACCAGATCAATACCGAGATTCCGATCTTTAAATTCCTGAAATCCAAAGGGGTGATCGACCTGGATGAACCGGGAGGAAAGGTGGTTACCATCAGGATCCAGCGGGTTGGTAATACCAATACTGTTGCAAGTTACCTTAATAAAGCAGTGAAAGACACCAAAGTTCAGGGTTTTTCCTACCGCATTCCTGAGTTGGCCAAAGTAACTGTGAAACTGGATGAATATACCCAGGAGGAGTCGCAATGCCTGGTCTCACAGTTAGGGGTTGTGACCAGCCTGCCTGCAACCAAATGGAAGGTCTTGTTTCACAAAGAAACAGGAGGAATTAAAGGGTTGGAGATTCAATAAATTGCCTGCCTGATTTTTATAAGCTTTTCAAGCAATCCTTCGAGAAGATCCAGACGCAGCATATTGGCTCCATCTGATTTGGCGTTGGCCGGATCAGGGTGGGTTTCCAGGAAAATGCCATCAGCTCCTACCGCTATTGCCGCTTTGGCCATGGTCTCAATCAGATCCGGACGTCCTCCTGTGATTCCCGAAGCCTGGTTTGGTTGCTGGAGAGAGTGGGTGACATCCACTACAACAGGGACGCCATTTGCCTGCATCTCCGGAATATTTCTGAAATCGACAATCAGGTCATTGTACCCAAAAGTGGTACCCCGTTCGGTCAGCATTATTTGTGCATTCCCCGACTGGAGTACTTTGTGAACTGCATATTTCATTGAATCGGCCGAAGCAAACTGCCCTTTTTTGATATTGACTACCTTCCCCGTTTTCCCGGCAGCAAACAGCAATTCCGTCTGGCGGCATAAAAAGGCCGGGATTTGCAGAATATCAACATATGGTGCTGCAAGGTCTGCCTGATCTACTGTGTGAATATCCGTGGTTACCGGGATGCCCAGCTTATTTCCGACCTGGCTGATCAGTTGAAGCGCGTTTTCATGACCAATACCGGTAAAAGAATCAAACCGCGTTCTGTTTGCCTTTTCGTAAGAGGCCTTGAAAATAAATGGGATTCCCAGGCGATCAGTGATTTTTTTAATGTGGCTGGCAATGGCCATGGGCATCTCGGCATTTTCTACTACACAAGGCCCTGCAATCAGGAAAAAATTGCCATTCTTTATGTTCTTCAGATCATTAAAAAAGGTGCTGTTCATGTTTCTTGTGGCATTAATATTTGTACTTCTTCCCCCATAAGTTTCTAAGCCGGGCACGCATTTCGTTTTCCCGCTGATTATTCTGCGGGTTATAAAACAAGGACCCTTTTATCTTTTCCGGAAGAAACTCCTGCTCAACAAAATTGTTGTCGAAATCATGGGCATATTTATAATCCTTTCCATAACCAATCTTTTTCATCAGGTTTGTCGGTGCATTGCGGATATGCAGCGGAACGGGAAGATCGCCTGCATCTTTAAATGTCTTTTGTGCATTCCGGATGGCAAGGTACGATGCATTGCTTTTGACCGAACAGGCAAGGTAAATGGCAGTTTGTGACAGGATAAGGTCACATTCGGGATATCCGATCACATCCACTGCCTGAAAGCAGGAGGTTGCAAGCAGGAGTGCGTTTGGATTGGCATTCCCTATATCCTCCGAAGCAAGGATCAGCATGCGCCGGGCGATAAATTTCGGATCTTCTCCAGCCTGGATCATCCGTGCAAGCCAGTAGACTGCCGCATTGGGATCGCTGCCACGCATCGATTTTATGAACGCCGAGATGATATCATAATGCATCTCCCCGGTTTTATCATACATGGCCAGGTTTTGTTGTATGATCTTGATTGTCTTTTCGTTTGTGATGCTGATCGGCATGCCCTGACGGAGTTCAGATGTAACAATCAATTCCAGTGCATTCAGAAGTTTGCGTGCATCTCCACCCGAAATCCTGAGAATGGCCTCGTTTTCTATTATTTTGATCTCCGTTTTCAGACTGGATTCGAGATGGGTCCGGCCAAGCTCCAGCAGTTTGAGCAGGTGGTGCTCCTCCAAGGGTTTAAGGATGTAAATCTGACAGCGCGAAAGGAGGGGCGAAATTACTTCAAATGAGGGATTCTCGGTTGTCGCACCGATGAAGGTCACAATGCCTTTTTCCACTGCGCCAAGCAGGGCATCCTGTTGCGATTTGCTGAAACGATGAATTTCGTCAATGAATAAAAACGGACTGTCGCTGGCTTCCTTTGCTTTGGCAATGACCTCCCTTACCTCTTTCACCCCGGAACTGACGGCGCTCAAAGTATAAAAGGTTCTGCTGAGTTGTTTTGAAATGATATAGGCCAGCGTGGTTTTACCAATTCCAGGAGCACCCCATAATATCATTGAAGGTACATTGCCTGACTCAATGGCCCGCTCCAGAATGGCTCCTTTGCCTATCAGGTGCTCCTGCCCAAGATAATCTTCAAGGGAATCTGGTCTCAATTGCTCAGCCAATGGTACTAACATAGAGCAAAGATAGTTCTAAATCTGATTAATTTTTTCACTCTTCTGAATCAAAAATATTGTTAATAACTCCCATTTCATAAAAAATGTTAAAATTATTCTTGCTGATTATCAGCATAATACATGATATGTTAAAAAATGTTAAAAAAAAGTGATCAAAATATTTGGTTGGTATATACCCAATGCTTTATCTTTGCAGCTGAATTTAAAAAATCAATAGACAAATGAAAAAACTTGCAACAATCCTAGTTATCGCAGCTGTAGCTTTCATGTACTCATGTGGCCCAAGCGCAAAAGAAATCGAAGAAAAAAGAATCGCCGATTCTATTCTCGTAGCTGATTCATTGGCAATGGTTCAGGCCGAACAGCAGAGAATTGCTGATTCAATTGCAAAGGTTCAACAAGAGAAGATTATTGCTGACTCTATTGCTCATGCTGATTCCGTGAAGAAATTCCCGAAATTATTCAAGAACAAGAAAAAGTAAGCTAAAAGCTGAAACACTAAAAAAAAGCCCTGATCTTCAGGGCTTTTTTTATTTCAGGATGTTTGCTTTGATTTTTACAAATTCTTAATCTCACCAATGAGTTTCTGAAGTGTCGCTTTGGCATCCCCGAATAACATCCGTGATTTTGGCATGAAGAACAGGTTGTTTTCAATGGCCGCATAACCCTTGGCCATGCTGCGTTTCATAATGATGGTGTTTTTAGCTTCCCATACCTTGATAACCGGCATTCCGTAAATTGGACTTGAGGGGTCCTCTTCTGCTGCCGGGTTAACCACATCATTTGCTCCGACAACGATCACAACATCTGTATTGTTCATTTCATTGTTGGCATCTTCCATTTCCTGGAGTTTTTCATAGGCCACATCTGCTTCGGCAAGCAGCACATTCATATGTCCGGGCATACGGCCGGCAACCGGATGGATCCCGTATTTTAATTCAACTCCCTTGGATCCCAGCAAATTTTCAAGCTCATGGCAGAGATGCTGAGCCTGTGCTACAGCAAGACCGTATCCAGGAACCACAAGTACTTTCTGAGAATAGCTGAGCAGAACGGCTGCATCGCTTAATGAGATCTCCTTGACCGTTTTATCTCCGAAATCAGTTCCTGCCGCTGAACTACCGCCAAATGCTCCTATGATAACATTGAGAAGTGACCGGTTCATGGCTTTGCACATGAGGATGGTAAGAATGGTCCCTGAAGAACCAACAAGAATTCCGCCGGTGAGCATGGCCTGGTTGTTATACAAAAAACCACCCATGGCGGCTGCAACACCGGTAAAAGAATTTAACAAGGAGATCACGACAGGCATATCGGCACCGCCGATTGGCATTACGAAGGTGACACCATATACGAGCGCGAGCGCGGCCAGGGTGTAAATCATCCAGTTTTCACCTGCTACCGGTGTCTTGAACATGACAAAGATGACAAAGGCAAACAAAATGACCAGGAAGGAGAGGTTGATGTACCTGAGTACCGGACTTTTTATATCGCCAATCCGCTCATCCAGTTTCCCGAATGCAATCATACTTCCGGCAAATGAAACCCCGCCGATCATGAGTCCCAGCAGAATGGCCAGTGCTTCACCGTTTAACATGGTTGCTGCCTGCTGACCTGCAAGTAGGTTTTGCATTTTAGGAAATTCCATCATCGAAATCAGGGCGGCACATGCACCACCCATCCCGTTGAATAAGGAAACCATCTGGGGCATGGCAGTCATCTTGACTTTTCTGGCTGCCATCCAACCGACTGCAGTCCCGATGACCAGCGCGCCAATAATCCAACCAAGATTGTGTATCCCGGCGTAGCTGCCATCTTCCATTTTCGTTTTGTGGAAAAGGATGGTAAATAGAATGGCCAGACCCATGCCTGCTGCAGCCCATAGATTTCCGCTGCGTGCAGTGTCAGGGTGGCTTAGCTTTTTTAATCCCAGGATGAACAGGACTGAAGCAAGGATATAGGATAATTCGAGAACCGAGAGATAATCGGAAAACTCGATATTCTTTGTCAAAGTTATTATCGTTTCCATAGGTTCTCCTTATTGCTGTTTTTTCTTTTTCTTAAACATTTCAAGCATCCTGTCGGTGACTACAAACCCGCCAACTACGTTCAGGGTTCCGAGTACGACCGCAATAAAACCAAGGATCATTGATAATACATTGTCGGCATGTCCCATAACGATGATCGCTCCGATAATCACCACCCCATGAATGGCATTGGCTCCCGACATCAGCGGAGTATGCAAAACGGAGGGAACATGCGAAATCACTTCAATCCCAAGGAAAATGGATAAAATGATGATAAAAATCGCCTCCCGGTATTCCAGGAAAAATTTTAAGATATCACTCATAATCAGGATTTTTATTGATTAATCATTGCTTTTACACGTTCATGTACAATTTCCTTGTCGCGGGTCACACAGGTTCCCTTAACAATGTCATCTTCCCAGTTAAGTTTGAATTCACCTTTTGCATTGATCATCAGCTTTAAGAAGTTGATCACATTTTTGCCAAACATCTTGCTGGCATCTGTCGGCATATCAACCGGGAAAGATGAATTACCTATTATTTTAATTCCATGATGAACAAAGGTTTCGTCGTTTTTCGTCATTTCACAGTTGCCGCCAGTGGAGGCAGCAAGGTCGATGATCACCGATCCCGGCTTCATGGCTTCAACGGTATCCTTTTTTAACAATAACGGGGCTTTTTTACCCGGAATTTGCGCGGTGCAGATCACAACATCCGATTTAATGGCATGATCATGAACTGCAGCCGCCTGTTTTTTCTTAAAATCTTCGGTCTGCTCTACTGCATAACCTCCGGCTGCCTTGTCATCAACGGCACCCTCCACTTCGACAAATTTGGCACCCAGACCAACAACCTCCTCCTTAACAGCGGTGCGTACATCAAACACCTCGACAACGGCACCCAGTTTCCTGGAAGTGGCAATGGCCTGAAGTCCTGCAACTCCGGCACCCAGAATAAGAACCTTCGCCGGAGTTATCGTCCCTGCAGCTGTCATGAACATAGGGAAAAACTTGGGAAGGGAATTGGCTGCGGTTAACACAGCTTTATACCCTGAAACGGTTGCCATTGAAGAGAGAATGTCCATTGATTGTGCACGGCTTGTACGTGGAATCACATCCAGGCTGAAACTGACAATGTCCTTCTTTGCCAGGCTTATGATCAGATCCTTGTTGAAAAAGGGATTCAGCACGGCCAGGAAAACGGTCTTCTCTCTCATCATCGACAATTCAGTGTCACTGGGAGGATTGATCTTAATGAGCATCTCAGATTGAGCGATCACTGCATCCTTTAAGGCGATTTTTGCGCCAGCGGCTTCATAATCCGCATCAGAGGCAAAAGCTTTGAGCCCGGCGTCATGCTCAACGTACACAGTGACCATCATCTTTGTGAGAGTCAATACCGATTCCGGAAGAAGGGCTACCCGGTTTTCTGATCCCTCTTCTTTTAAAATGCCAATTATCATAAACTAAGGTGTTATATGAAAGAAATACTTAGAAATAATACGTTTTCAATTCGGGAGGGGGCTAATCTTTAAATCCAATTGTCTGGTGGGTTCCGTCACAAAAAGGTTTCTTCTTGCTTCCTCCGCAACGGCAGAGGGCCACTACTTCATTCTCGATTTTGATTTTCTTTTTTCTGGGATCACGGACAATGAAATTCCCGGTGATGAGCACAGGCCCGTTTTTTAATATTTGCACCCGTGCAAATTTTGACTTCTTTTTTACAGTGGCGCGGGGTTTGGAGGTGACAAATTTTGAACTCTTCAGGTATAACAGTGCACGCGATGGACAAGTGTCAATGATTTTCATGATATCCTTGGTGTTCGATGCATGCACATTGATCCATGGCTTTTTCTTGGTATTGAATACTTCGGGCAGACCAATCAGACAATTTGCTGAGTGAATACATAAATCAGGCTGCCAGTAAACAGTTACTTCCCCATTGGAAAATTCTTTCACCGACTCTTTGTTCTTTTTAAATTCAGAGAGTTCAGCTTTCGTAACTTTGTTTGCCATATAATGATCCTTAAAATTTTCGTAAAGGTAGCAATTATTAAATAATTTTTGAAAAGGTTTTTCCTTAAAAAGTACGAAAAAATGACTAGAAAACTCCCTGATCTGCGAAAGGAATATTTTGCTGCAATTCTGGATGAACAACACATTCATTCTGATCCGTTGTACCAATTCCGGGATTGGTTAAATCAATCTATAAAATCCGGAATTGACGAACCAAATGCCATGGTTCTTTCAACCTCCGATTTTGATGGAAATGTGTCAGCGAGGTTAGTATTACTTAAAGGAATTGAAAACGATGGATTTATATTTTTTACGAATCATGACAGCAGGAAGGGGAGACAATTGAAGATAAATCCTAAAGCCGCTCTTACATTTTATTGGCATGCACTCGAAAGGCAGATCCGGGTGGAGGGAAAAGTGTCAAGAATAAGCCGTAAGGACTCAGTTGATTATTTCAACAGCCGTCCGTTCGATAGTCGGGTTAGCGCATCAGTTTCCCCTCAAAGTGCAACTATCCCCGACCGGTCGTTCCTGGAATCAATGCGTGAGGGATTTATTCTGGATTTACAGGGTTTGCCTCCTGAATGCCCCGTGAATTGGGGTGGCTATCGTTTAAAGCCGTCAATGATTGAGTTTTGGCAGGGAAGGGCTTTCAGGCTTCATGACAGGATCAGGTACCGTAAACATGGTAATCAATGGATCGTTGAAAGGCTTGCACCCTAAAGAAAAAGCCTGTGAAATTTTCATCACAGGCTTTTTCTTTCTGAATTCTGAACGAATTGGTTATACGAGTTTAAAGGCGATGGATACTGCATAATGCTTATTGAATGGGGTTTTGATTCCCTTGCAGCAAATGGTAGATAGCTGTTTCTTCACACATTTAGCTATGTCACTGTTGTCGGAATAAATCTCTTCGATGTTGAGCTGACCATCCTCATTTACTGTAAAAACCACATCCACTTTACCTGTACAACAGTGCTTGATTGCTTCGTCAGGATATTTGAGTGATTCTTTAATTATTCTCTGAAGGCTGTCGGCAGTACCATCAGCAGAATCAGAGGCAAATGAAGATACACCTGGAATGCAAACGAACATCAGGAAAAATAAGATAGCCGGGAAAAATTTCATTGTTTTCATGGTTTCTGTTTTTATGGGTTAACTTGTTGAACTGGAAACAAATATAACTCCGAATGAACAATGAAATCAAATAATTTCTGTGACTTAAACTGAATAAAAGCCAAAAGGATTTTGGCGATGAATGAACCCTGATCAGCCGGAAAGGGGGTGTTATTTCGTCGGTAAACTGGGCAGAATAAACGGTAACTTTGACTCTTTTACTTCGCGGCGCTTCCGGTATTCATTTGTTGAACCTTGATCTTGTCATTGGCAGTCAATCCTGATAAAACCTGGATGTTAATGCCATCTGAAAGCCCGGTTTTGATAAATCGCTTTTCAAATTTCTGAGGAGAAGTCTCAACCTCAACATAGGCTGAATCGCCCTGGAACAGCAAGAGTGCCTCTTTGATAGCAAGTACATTGTCCTTATGATCCAGAACAATATCAGCGTTTGCACTGTAACCAGCCCGGATAAACTGGTTATCCTGAAGCTTTACATCCGCTTTGATCTCGAACTGAACTGCCCCGTTTTCGAGGACTCCTTTTGGCGAAATATATTTCAGGATGGCCTGGAATGTATCGTTCTCAATGGCCCCGATAGTCAGCATCAGGTCCATCCCCGGTTTAATTTTGCCTACTTCCGTTTCATCAACTTTTCCCTGAAAGATCATGTCTCCCACATCGGCAACCGTGGCAATGGTGGTACCAGCATTAAAATTATTCGTTTCAATCACACTGTTCCCTACCTTGATCGGAATATCAAGAAGCATCCCGTCGATGGTAGAGCGGATAAGGGTGTTTGTGGTTTTACCCGATTTTTTATTTACCCCTTCACGAATCAGTTCAAGGTTTGCATCTGCAGCCTCCACCTCCTGGCGGGTATTTTTTAAACTTACCTGCGATTGCTGGCGTTCCACTGCAGATATAACTCCCTGGCTGAAAAGCTTTTCCTGCCGTTCAGAATTGATTTTTGAATCGTCAAAGGCGATTTTTGCTCTCTCCAGACGTGCTTCGGCATTATTCAGGTTGATCAGATCAGGGATGATCCTTACCCGTGCGATAACGTCACCCTGCTTCACCTTCTTTCCGGCCTGAACAAAGACCTCCTCAACAATCCCTGAAACCTGCGGTTTGATCTCAATCTCTTTTCGGGGAATAACAGATCCGGTAGCGACGGTTTTCTTGATAATGTTGGTCATGACGGGTTTTTCGGTCTGATAAACAACCGGCTTTTCCTTCGATTTGTTGTAAAGGAAAACAATGGTTGAAATAAAAATTCCAAGGATAATGACTAGGACGGAAATTTTAAGCGCTTTCTTCATATCAGTTGTGTCGTGTGTTACTTTTATTTATTGTTCTGTATTCCAATGTTATTCGTATCTGAGGGCATCGATCGGTTTTATGGAAACCGCTCTTCTTGCAGGAATTAACCCGGCCAGTGCCCCGCAGAACACCAGGATTGACAGAGCCGTTACGGCAACAGAAAAATCAATTCCAGGATGGACGAACATTTCCGTGTTTGCCCCGGAAGAACCAAGCAGGAAATTGATCAATTCCAGTAAACCAACCCCGATTACCAGTCCGAAATACCCGGCAAAGGTTGTAAGAACGACCGACTCGGTAATTATCTGGCTGATCACATTCCATGGGGTTGCACCCAAAGCACGCTGGATACCGATCTCCTTTGTGCGTTCCTTTACGACAACCAGCATGATATTGCTTACCCCGATAACTCCGGCCAGCAGCGTTCCGGTACCAACGATCCATACCAGAAAACGGATCCCGAAAAATAATCCCTGCATCTGATCATACTCCTTTTTCAGGTTGAAATGTCCAACGGCTGATTCATCGGAAGGCGCAATGGAATGCCGCTTTTTAAGCACCCTGATGGCCTTCTCCTCTACAACCGACACAGGGATGTCATCCCGTGAGGTAATCGAGAAAAATCCAACCGCATTTCCATAATTATAGGTCTGTTGCAGGGAGGTAAATGGCAGGTAGATATTCTGGTTTTCCTGATTTGCCTGCTCGCCGGTTCTTTTTGAGCTGAAGACCCCGATAACTTTAAAATAGACTCCCTGGACCTGGATATATTTGTTCATCGGATTCTCATCCTTGTTAAAAAGGATTTCAACGACCCGGGTGCCAACCACAGCAACCTTCCTTTTTTCTTTGATATCCAGGTCATTGACAAAGCGTCCGCTCACAAAGTTAAGGGGGTCTATCTTATTAAAAGCCGGATAATCCCCCATAATATTAAAAACGCCGGATTTCAATCCTCGGATCACGTTGTTGGTTTGCATAAAGCCACCAGCCTGAATTCGCGGCGCCAGGTATTTTATTTCGGGAATTGAATGATGCAGGGCAATGGCATCTTCATTCGTGAAATTGTAATTTCTTCCTCTCGGAAAGCCCTTATAGGGCACCGATGTCTGCTGTGTCCATATAAAGACACTGTTTGTCGCCATGTCTCCAAAATTCTGGGTCACACCGCGTTCAAGTCCGTTACCTGAACCCAGCATGATCACGAGCATGAAGATCCCCCAGAAAACCCCAAATGCCGTTAAGAACGTACGGAGTTTGTTCTTCCTTAATACATGGTATATTTCCTGCCAGCGGTCTAAATCGAACATTTTGTAAACATTAATTCCTTTTATTCATCGCGCAGTGCATCAACCGGTTTGACTTTGGCAGCCTTCATGGCCGGGAAAAATCCCGCCAGGGCGCCAGAGAAGATCAGCAGTATGGTGGCCATCAAAGCAACAGAAAAATTTGCCTCAGGATTCCTGAAAAATTCAGTGGCAGGCATTTTCTTGGCAATCAGTTCGAGAAGTCCCACACCAAGAACGAGCCCGATATATCCTGCAAACGAAGTGATCACGATGGCCTCCTGCATGATCAATGCAACAATAGACCAGGGTGTGGCACCAAGCGATTTTCGGATGCCAATCTCCTTCGTGCGCTCCTTCACAACAATCATCATGATGTTGCTTACCCCTACAATCCCCGCAATGATGGTCCCGATCCCGATGATCCAGATAAATAACCTGATCCCCGCAAACAGGGCCCTGAATTTGCGTACCTCCTCATTCTTGTTCCAGACATTGATGGCCCGGTTGTCGTCGATGTCGAAGGTGTGCATCTTTGCCAGAACAGCCTTTGATTTCCTGATCATTAGATCAGCCTCCTCGGGTGAGGCATCGCCGGTGGTAAACGAAATCTGGTTGATCACATTTTCTCCCTGGAACACGCGCTGGGCAGTTGAGATCGGAATATAGACACGCTTTTGCTCATCATCATTTCTGCTGTAATCCCTGAATACGCCGACAACTTGAAAAAGAACACCGTTTATCTTGATGTATTTGCCCATCGCGACCGTGTCAGCCCCTTTGAACAGGGATGATTTTACCTTTTCCCCGATAACAGCTACCTTTCTGAATTCCTTGATATCTATGGTGTTAAGGAATCGTCCCTGGATGATGTCCACCTCCTTGATATACCCATAATCAGGATGGCAGGGTGACAGGAAAAAGGAGCCATACTCATTTTTGTATGAGATAAGTTTGTTCCCCAGAAACAACCTTGCTGAGATCCGGTCGTAGCCCTCTACCGTTGACCGGATTGATTTGTAATCTTCGTTGGTGAATTTGATCTGTCTCCCGGTTTTTAATCCTTTATACTTCATGCTGGTTTGGCCACTGCTGATCCATACTCCGTTGGTTGCACCGCCTTTGAACTGTTCTTTGACCCCGTTCTCCAGCCCCGAACCTGAACCAAGCAGGATGATCAGCATGAAAATGCCCCAGGCTACACTAAAACCTGTCAGAAACGTCCGAAGTTTGTTTTTTCGGATCGTGCTATAAATTTCCTGCCATTTATCTATTTCAAACATGCAGACCTCTCAGTTAACTATGATCTCTGTTACGTTTCCATCGGTTATCCTGATCGTTTTCCCTGTTCGCTTTGCGATATCATGTTCGTGGGTTACAATGATCATTGTAATTCCGGTTGCATTGATCTCCTGCAGCAAATCCATCACTTCGAGGGAGGTTGTTGAGTCGAGGGCTCCGGTAGGCTCATCGGCAAGAATCACCTTTGGTTTACCTATAAGTGCCCTGGCGATGGCAACCCGTTGCTTCTGGCCCCCCGACAGTTCGTTTGGCAAATGATGCGCCCAGTCCTTTAAGCCCATCCTCTCCAGGTATTCCATGGCAATTATGTTGCGTTTTTTACGCGGAACATTCTGATAATATAGCGGTAAGGCCACATTTTCCATGGCATTTTTGAAGGAGACCAGGTTAAATGACTGGAAAACAAAACCCAGCATCCTGTTTCTCAGTTGGGCTGCCTTTCGCTCTGATAACCGTTCGATTTTAATTCCATTTAAAAAATAGGCCCCGGAGTCAAAATTATCAAGAATCCCAAGAATGTTTAACAAAGTGGATTTCCCTGATCCGGAGGCTCCCACTATAGAGATCATTTCACCGGCTTCAATATTCAGGTCAATGCCTTTCAGTACATGCAGGCTGTTTTGTCCTGTTACATAAGATTTATGAACCTGGTTGATTGCTATCATCGTTTAGTTGCTCATTTTCAATAAAAAAAAACAATCAGAAATCAAAGGTGATGGTTTTTACCTATTCGATAAAAAAAAATCGATATCTGTATCAATCGATCCGATGAATGGGGATAAATTGAAGATAACCATTTATAGATGATAAAAAATGAAAAAGGTTACACCAAATTCGACGTTTTTTTAATTCTTTAAGGTAACTTTGCAATCGCCAATCATCCAATTCCCTTTATCAGAACCACCGTCACCAAACCTAAACCAATATGAAAATATTTTCATTGACACTGATTGCTATGGCCATCTTGATTTTCTCCGGTTGTAAACAAGAAAAAAAGGCTGAGAATCCATTCTTTTCTGAATACCAGACCCCATTCCAGGTTCCACCGTTCGATAAAATTGATACGGCTGATTACATGCCTGCATTCATGGAAGGAATTGCTCAGCATAATGCTGAAATTGATTCGATTATAAATAATCCTGCAACCCCTGATTTCGAAAATACCATCCTGGCTTTTGATAAATCAGGCAGGCTCCTGACCAGGGTTGCCAAGGTTTTTTATAACCTCAACGAAGCTGAAACCAACAAACAGCTCCAGTTGATCGCCCGTCAGTTAAGCCCGATCATGTCGAAACACCAGGACGATATTTCCCTGAACGAAAAGTTGTTTGCTAAAATCAAAGCGGTTTATGACAAACGCAGTGAACTGAAACTTGACAGCCAGCAGTTAAGGGTTGTTGAGAAGTACTTCCGTGATTTTGAACGGCAGGGAGCCAACCTGCCCGCTGATAAGAAAGAACAGTTGCGTAAACTCAATGCCGAATTATCCCTGGTTTCTCTCACATTTGGTGAAAATGTCCTGGCAGAGACAAACGATAATTTCAAAATCGTTATTGATAACAAGAAGGACCTTGATGGGCTGCCCCAGGGTGTGATTGACGGCGCTGCAGAGACGGCCAAAGAGAAGGGAATGTCGGGGAAGTGGGTGTTTACCTTATCAAAACCCAGTATGATCCCATTTTTACAATATGCAAAGAACCGCGACCTGCGTGAAAAAATTTATCGCGGCTATTTCATGCGTGGCAACAATGGTGATAAATTCGACAATAAGGCATCTGTAGCAAAAATTGTAAAACTCAGGGTGGAAAAGGCACGGTTGCTCGGATTTGAGAGTTATGCCGCCTATGTGGTCGATGAAAATATGGCAAAGACTCCGGCCAAGGTGAATGAATTTCTGGATAAACTCTGGGTTTCAGCGCTGCCCGTCGCAAAAAAGGAGGCTGTTGAAATGCAAAAGATAATCGATCGTGACGGCGGACAATTCAAATTACAACCCTGGGATTGGTGGTACTATGCTGAAATTGTCAGGATGGAAAAGTACAATCTCGACGAAAGTGAGCTTAAACCCTATTTCAGCCTGACCAATGTACGTGACGGTATGTTTATGGTCGCCAACAGATTATATGGAATTACATTCACTAAAAGGACCGACATTCCTGTTTTTCAAAAGGATGTGGAAACATATGAGGTGAAGGAAGCCAATGGCAGTCATCTCGGGATATTGTATTTAGATTACTACCCGCGGGAAGGGAAAAGGGGAGGTGCCTGGTGTACCGACTTCAGATCAGCCGGATGGGAGAATGGGAAAAAGGTTACACCTTTGATCTCAGTCACATGCAACTTTACAAAGCCAACTACCACCACGCCCTCTTTGTTGAGTTGGGATGAAACGACCACCCTTTTTCATGAATTCGGCCATGCTTTGCATGGTTTGTTTACAGAGGGAAAGTACACCAGAACAGCAGGGGCAGTCCCTCAGGATTATGTGGAATTACCTTCTCAGATCAATGAAAACTGGGCAAGTGAACCTGAAGTGCTGAAGGCATATGCAAAGCAATATCAGACAGGAGAGGCGATTCCGGATAAACTGATCGAAAAAATTCAAAAAAGTTCATTGTTCAACCAGGGATTTGAAACGGTTGAATACCTGGCCGCCGCAATACTTGACATGGATTACCATGACCTCACTGTACCGGAAGAGGTTAACGTGTTGAATTTCGAAAACGATGCCATGAAAAAAATCGGCCTGATTCCCGAAATTCTTCCCCGTTACCGGAGTACCTATTTTTCTCATATTTTCGGTGGGGGGTATGCTGCGGGATACTATGTATATATTTGGGCTGCCGTCCTTGATGCTGATGCCTTCAATGCTTTTAAATCTTCAGGAGATATTTACAACAAGGAACTGGCTGATAAATTCAGGAAGTACTGCCTTGCAGAATCTGGAAATGATGAAGGGATGACGCAGTACAGGAAATTCAGGGGCCAGGAGCCTTCTATTGATCCATTGTTAAAACGGCGTGGCTTAAAATAATCATAAGGAAATGGGCAAACTACATGTTTTATGGACCACCGGCGAAAAAGAGGTCGCCATGAAGGTTATCTTTCCCTATTTGATCAACGCCAAAGCAAACGGATGGTGGGATGAAATAAACCTCATCATCTGGGGCCCTTCCGCAAGATTAGCAGCTGATGATGCAGACATTCACAGGCAGTTGCAGGATGTGAAGGACAGTGGAATCACAGTTGAAGCCTGCCTGGCCTGTACAGATGCATACCGGATAACCGAAAAACTGATCAGTCTTGAAATCACGGTGAGATATATGGGGGGACCATTCACTGAATATCTGAATAGTCACGATAAGGTTATTACATTTTAGATTTCACTTTTTTACCAGGCTGATAGTTATTAAAGAGATTGTATCTTTGGGCACCTAATTATGCGCCCATGCATCAACCTCCTGGAAATCCTAAGGAAAAAGATTATCAATCAAGACTCAGGAAGGTCCTTATTTATATCCAGGAAAACCTTTCAGAAGATGTTTCGCTTGAGAAACTTTCGGAGATTGCCTTTTTTTCTCCATTTCATTTTCAAAAATTATTTTCACGATATGTTGGCGAATCGCCAAAGCAGTATATCATGAGACTTCGCCTTGAAAGAATTGCCCATTATCTGACACTTTTTCCATCCTTAACCGTTAACGATGCAGCTTTTCAGGCCGGTTTTTCGTCTCCATCCACCTTCATCAGGGCATTTAAAAAATATTACGGTACAACTCCCGAGGCATTAAGAAATCTTTCTTTGGAAGAGATCAGCAAGATTGGTACATCGAAACCCCAAAAAAGCAAATCTTTTGAACTCAACTCTTCAGAATTTTGGAGCATGAATCTGATCAATGAAGATGTTGCAGAATTGACCTCTGAGATGAATATCGAAGTTAAAATGGTACGTTCCCTGAATGTCGTTTTCGTAGACGCTCACATGGGAGATGAGGATGTCATCCCGAATACCTTTAAAGCACTGACACGTTGGGCTGAACCCCGAGACCTGATCACCCCGGAGACTCAGTTTATCGGTGTTTTCCTCGACATGCCATTTTTCACGGAATACGAGAAATGCAGGTACCGGGCATGCATTACCTTGCCTGATGGCGTTTCAGCCCCAAAGGGTATTGGTTGCGCGATGGTCCCTGGTGGGAAATATGCCTGCTATTCGATGAAAGGACCGCTTCAGCGGGTTTTTAAAAGCCTGATGGCCTTCAGTCATGGTTGGTTGAACGAATCAGGCTACCAGATTGCCGAGATTACCGGGTTTGAGTTGTATACCGAAAATCCGGCGAACAAACCCTACGAAAACATCCAGCGGACGATATCCATTCCGGTCAAGCCTGCATAAATCGTAAATTTTTTCTTTAAAGGAGGAATCCATATGAAAAACGGACACTGGTTCTCTATGATGGGCCACACCAAATTTGTTGCTTTTATTGGGATTATTGCATCAGTTCTGATCCTAATCCTGATGCCGCAGTTTAAATGGGTAGCGGGGTTAACCCTAGGGGTGGTACTCATCCATGTTGCTCTTTTACTTGTTCTGTCATTATCTTTGGTGACTGTGATCCCACGAAAGGTGACCGGCCGGCTAACTTCGGGATTTCACAGGAAAGATGATCAGCACTTTAATGCAGGCTGGAGTGTTGGCTGGCTGAATGGATTTTGGGTCACCTCATTTGTATTCCTGGCCGCATCAGTGCACATCTATTTTACCTTTCCTGCCTTGCAGTTACTGGCGTTTCTGCTGTTCCTGCTATCCGTAAACTTTTTTATTGGGAACCTGGTGATCCGCTCCCCGAAAAACACCAAGTACCTGACACTGCCGTGGGTGAACCTTTTTAAGGCGGATGACCTCCGGATTCTCGATGCTGGATGCGGGGCTGGCCGGACCACCATTGCACTAAGCAAAATATTTAAGGGAAAGATCACATCCATAGACCTGTTCAACTCCGATTACATCGATGGGGGAGGAAATACCCTTCTTGAACGAAATATCAAACTGGCCGGAATTACGGACCAGGTGGAGATTGTCCAGGGAGATATAACCCATACCGGTTTTGCCGATGGAACTTTCGATGCCGTAGTCAGTTCATATACGATCGACCATTTGGGGGATCAGAAATTGAATGCACTCAAGGAGATCAACCGGATACTAAAACCGGGAGGCAGAATGCTGATGATTGTCCTTGCGCCCAACCTGTCCTCCTTTGCAATCCTGACAGTCCTGTCCTTTATGCTTACTTCAGTGAAAGAGTAGAAAAAGATTTTTGACAAGGCGAATTTCAGGTTGATTGAAGAAGGGGAGGTTAATGGAGGTACCTATTTTTTAATTGAGAAATAGTACCAGAAAACATGAAAGAGTGAAGTATTATTGTTTATAAATTTCAAAACTGATATAAATCATGTACCAGGTTTTCATCGGGAGTCTGATTTTAAGTACCATCCATGCCTTAATTCCAAACCATTGGCTTCCATTAATTGCAGTGGGTAAGACGGAGAAATGGAGCCAGAGTCAGACATTGTGGGCAACGGTTATTACCGGTGTGTCGCATACCCTGAGTACCATCATTATCGGCATTGTTGTAGGGTTAATCGGATACAAACTTGCATTACGATATTCAATGATTTCGGAAACGATCGCACCTGTCATCCTCATAGGCTTAGGGCTTGTTTATATTTTCCGAAATTTCAGAAGTCTCCATAACCATTCGCACGATTTGAAACCCCTGGATCATGAACCGGGACAGAAGAAATCCCGATGGATTGCCATCCTTACTTCACTCAGTATCGCCATGTTTCTTACACCCTGCATCGAAATTGAAGCCTATTATTTCCAGGCAGGGACAATTGGCTGGGTCGGGATTTTCACTGTATCGGCCGTTTACCTTTTCATGACCCTGTTTATTATGCTGCTCCTGGTCTACCTGGGGATGAATGGAATAAAAACATTTAAATCGAACTTCCTTGAGCATAACGAAAAAGGAATCACCGGTGTTGTGTTGATTGCCCTAGGCATACTGGCTTTCTCTTTTTAAGATTGTTTCCAAATAGCTCCGACTTGCAACTTCATCAGCAGAGTGAGAATTGAATTGCCGGTTGAATATGGATTCATCCATCCTCAACTATGCGAGGAAGACGGGGACCGATTTTGAGTTAATTTCACCTGTAAGCGGTAAAGTTATTTCCTTTAATGAAACCCTGGTACAAAAGCCGGAACTGATCAATGAAAACCCAAATGAATCGGGATGGATGGCAGCGATTGAATTAAAGATTTTAACAGTGATAAGGAAGTTCTTGAAGAACTTAATTTCATTGATACAGTGACACTCTGTCTGTCGCTGTACCTTGCCGCTGGCGAAGAAGAAAGAAACTTTGCTAAAGTATTTCCGACAATATCGGTCGATGGCTGCGATAAACTTTGCGCTAAAAGAAGTACGGAGAAGTATAGCGGTAATATCAATTGGTTCATCGATGTATCGGAAATCATTGGAAAAGAAAACGCACTGAATACAAAAATTGTCAGGAATAAAGATCTCACGGACGAACATCTGGAAATGGTAGACAAAGTCGTCAGTGAGATCGTAAAAATAATTGGCCGCATCAGTCCGGATTCCTATTCCGGGAAAACGTTTCATGGTTGTGGATGCGGCAGCGAATGATTTTATGAATGCCTATTCCTTCCCCCGGGTATTAATGCCAAAAGGGAGATAGAGCGGGCAAAAACTCAATAAACTGGTGAGAATGAAGATGCCCGCAAAAATCAGGAGGATGATGGCAAGCGTACCTGAAATTACATGTGTAAAATACAGTACAATTACCAGGACTGCGATCAATAACCTGATAATAATGTCAATGGTTCCCATGTTCTTTTTCATATTGTTCAAATTTATTGGTTAGAAATTAAAATTATAGTTTGTTCTGATTAATTCAGCTCTTTTGCAATGGCAATGGCAGCAATAGTTCCATCAGCTACAGCAGTGGTAATTTGCCTGTATTTTTTACTGATCACATCACCCACGGCATATATGCCGGGCATGCTGGTTTGCATATCTTCATTCGTCTTAATATAACCCCATTTATCAAGTTCCAGCTTATCCCTGAAAAGGTCGATATTCGGTTTCATTCCAATGAAAACGAAAACCCCATCACTGACCAGTTTGGATACGGTTTTGGTTTTTAAATTTTCAACTTCCGTAATAATTTTATCACCGTCACGCACAAAAGATCTTGGCTCATAAGAAAAAAGAACGCTGATCCTGGGATTCGCGAACAATTTCTCCTGAGCCTGTTTATTGGCAGTTAAGGCATCAAACTGGTGAACCATGGTGATTTTACTGGCAAACCTGCTTATGAAATCTGCTTCTTCCACAGCTGAGTTTCCCCCACCGATCACAACCACCTCCTTGCCATCATAATACTTGGCATCGCAGGTAGCACAATAGGAGATACCTTTCCCTTTCATCTCTTTTTCTCCGGGAACTCCCATCAGGTTGGGAGAGGTGCCTGTTGCAAGGATGATTTTTTTTGCCCTGACGGTTTCGAATTCATCTACCACAACCTCCTTCTTTTCCAGGTCAATTTTAGTTACATCCACAGCAACCTTATATATGGTGCCGCATTGTTTGGTTTGCTCCGACATGTTGTGTGAGAGCATATAGCCCGGCTGTGGATCAATAAACCCGGGGTAATTTGAAACTTCGTGTGTGGTTGACACCTGGCCTCCCGGAAGAGCAATATCTATAAGCACCGTATTCACTTTCGACTGGCAGAGGTATAACCCTGCGGTAAGACCGCCCGGACCTGCGCCAAGAATCAGTACATCGAATTCGGAAACGGTTGGCTTAATTGCTTTCTTGATTTCCTGGATTCTTTCGCCGGATAACATGTTATCGAGCTGATGAATAATATCGCTTCGCTTGATGCCACCGGTTAGGGTGACAGGAGATTGTACCCCGTTATCAAAAAACAACAGGGTGGGGGAGGATCTGACCCCGAGACTTTCGGCCAATGGTTTGTTTTGTTGCCGGAACATTTTTACAAACTTGATGTCTTTGCCATAGAGTGCGGCCAGCCCTTCAAACTTGGGGGCTACGGCCTCACATGGAGGGCATTCTGTGGAATAAAAGTCAAGCACAACCTTTCCACCCTTAAGTACTTCTGTTTCGAATTCGGAGGATGTAATTTCTTTCATGTTGGTGTTTATTTCTATTGTCTGAATGTTTTTGTCAATTCTTGTCAAGGTACGCCGAAAATCCCAGTTCAAGCAATTCCTTTACCGGCCGGCAATCGGTGGAACAAACATGGCCTGTCCGGTTTTTGGCTACTGAACCGCACCCGCCTCCACAAGCCAGCTGTATACTACAGGTGGTGCATTCGGTGATCGCAGTGACATCGCGGTTTTCCCAGGCAGCAATCATTTCCTCGTTGCGGGAAACTTCAGGGTAAAAGGTTCCCAGTGATTCGTCAGCTTTTCCGACGGTAGCCGTACATGAATAGATTTGACCGGTATAATCGAAAGCCCATTCGGTTTTGCAGGCAGGGCAGGCATCGAAGAGGGGGTCTGGCAGATTGCCGTTTTCGGCCAGGAATTTTGAAATGGAATAAGCAGGCTTATAAAATTCCAGGATATATGGATGCAGTTTTACTTGTTGATAGATGGTTTCAAAAAGTGAAATCCGGCTAAACAACTTTTCAGAAGTTGCCTGGCAATGGTGTAACTCGTAATTCCTGCCGAGCTGAGTTTTGAAGAATTCACTTTTAGTCCAACCTTTATCTATGGCATATTGAGCCATTTCAGGAAGGCTGTCAATATTCTTCCTGTCGATCACCATGCGCAGGTTTACCGGTAATCTGGCCCCCAGGCAGGCATCGATGCCTTTCACAATTTTTTCGAAGGTAGCTCCCCCGCCCTTCAGGAAACGACGTCCATCATGCACACTGCCAATGCCATCGAGGGTAACCTGAATTTCCCGGATATGCGCTAATTTCAGGATGTCTACATATTCAACCAACGAATAACCATTTGTTACAAAACAGACTTCAAGATTTGACTCATTGGCCAATTTCAACAGGTAAACAATAAGTCCCTTTTGTTTTGGTGAATTGAGCAAGGGTTCTCCCCCGAATATGGTGAGATACTTTTTACGCCCGGCAAATTCATGGTTGATGTGGCGAAAGAACGCATCAATCACCTCTGTTGTAAGTTCCTGTTTTGTATTCGTATACTCATCCTGGTAGCAGTAGGTGCAGGCAAAATTGCAACTGTAATTCGGGATAAAGAACAATTGTACTTCATCCGTATCACGCGCATCAATAAAATCGAGATACTTGCTACGGTAAAGCCGTTCTTCCTCCTTCTCATCTGCCAGGTAACCCTGTTCTTTCAGGTTCTCATGAAACTCCTCCGAAATCTCTTTTCCGTTCAGGAAATCATGTAGCATTTTTCCTTCAGCGGGATGCAGAATATCAGCACTGCCGCTGAGCAGATTAACTATGAAAAAGTTTTCTGAACCGGCAATCCTGGAAAATATATTGTGTTTGGAGTAAGTCATTGAATTTTAAATATTAATCGTGACACCCCACGATGGTCTTCGATGTTTTGGCACAGCATTGTGCCACTTTCTTTGAATTTGCTTTTTCGACTTTGATTTTCTTTTTAATGAGGCTTTTCATGGTTTCAATTTTTAGATTTTATATTTAAATAGTATTTTTTTTTCCGGCGATAGTAAAACTGGCAACTTCGGCATTCCCTTTGGCATAGGGAGCTGATTCTTCAATAATTTCAAAGGAGGCAAAACCAGCTCTTTCAAGGTTTTCCAAATATTCGGTGCGGGTTACCGATCCTGCCCAGCATTCTGCTACTGCCAAAGGATCATTTCTGTATTCTTCAGCAATGGAGGTGGTGGCATAGATGTCACTTATAACAAACCTTCCGCCTTTCTTCAGGATGCGATGTATTTCATTCCAAACAGCCTGCTTGTCGGCCGCATGGTTCAATGTGCAATTGGAGATAACCAGATCAGCCAAATTATCAGGAAGTTCAAGTTTTTCCAATTCACTGCGAACAAAAAGCACATTGGATGTCCCAAATTTTGCTGCATTATAACGTGCTTTCTCCAGCATTCCGTCAGAAATATCGATCCCGTAAACAAACCCGTTTTCACCAACCATTTCTGACATCCTTAACACGTCTGTTCCGCGACCGCTTCCCAGGTCAACACAAACTTCACCCGCTTTCGGTTCAGCGTATGTTAGTGCACCACCGCACGAAAGACAGCATTCCGATTCGGCCAGTGCGCTGTACCTGTTATTTATTTCTTTTATTTCCATGATTTTAAAACGTATTCGTAAAGATACATATTTATATTGTTTTATATGTTTTCATAAAGCCTCTTAAGGAAAGTTTTTCTGCGGATTAAAGATTGATTCTACGGTCGAACTCTTTCAATAAATAGTCTTTTGTTTTAACTCCGACGATGCGTTTCACCTCCCTGCCATTCTGAAACAGGATCATGGTCGGTATGCTGCGGATTCCAAATTTGGCAGCGGTGACTTTTTGCTCATCCACATTAACCTTGGCAATTGTGACTTTCCCGTTAACTTCTTCTGCTACCTCATTCAGAACCGGGACCATCATTTTGCATGGCATGCACCAGGAGGCCCAGAAATCAACGAGAACCATTCCGTTTTTGATTTTATTCTGGAAATTCTGATCAGTAAAGACCTTGATTTTTTCACTTTCTTTAACTTCTTTCAGGCTTTTCATCTTGTGCCTTGCGTTTAAAATCAGAAGTCCGAAAAGAATCAGCAGTATTAAAAGTACAATGATCGTTATCCACATAATTTATCATTTTTGAGATTGCAAAGGTAATAAATATTTTTGAAATAGTGATATTTAAACGATTTAAAATAAAAAATTCAGAATCGCCTCAACAATCCATCAACTTACTTCATCATAGTCAAATATGTCATTTATTCCATATTCATAGCATTGAAATTGAATTGATTGTGAAAGTTTTGCTTATTTATACAACCTAAAAACGTATTTTTGTGCGCCTGATCTTTTTTCAGGAAACAGAATATAATCGTACCTAGTTGTAACCTGGTCTTTTTTTTATGCGATTCAGAATAATAGTTTACTCCGCTCCTGAAACTTTATACCAGTGAGGCTTGCAACCAGATCGCCTAAGATGCCATCCAGATTTTCGGCAGTACCGGGTACATGAAAGACTTCCCGATTGAAAGGATATACCGCGATGCACGAATCACAACGATTTTTGAAGGCACCACACAGTTGCAGGTGGTAGCCGCCATCCGTTGTGTTGGGAATGGCGGTTATCTTTCGGCCATGCGCGACCGGGCTAGGCTCCCGGTGAAACGTGAATTGGAATATCTCAGGAGTTCGCTTGAAAAAATGACCGAGCAGTTCGCCAGGACTGTTGAGAAGATCAATGAATTTGCCGACAATGAATATTTTGATTTCCACTCACGCAGGCTAGTCGGGATGGCAGCAAACATCCTGAAAGGCTACCTGTTGCTTTACGATGCAAACCGAAGCGATGAATACACTATGAGCGCCGATATCTTTATCCGCAAATGCCGCGCTGAGAATGTTGCGACAGTTAGTTTTATCGACAGCTGTCACCCCAAAGAAGTAAACGATTACAAGCTATAGCAGATACCTGGAAAACACTTCATTTTCCCACGCAGAAAGTAACTCATGTTTAGGATCAGTCAGTTATGATTCCGAGGTACAAATAGGCTTATTGAGAACCCTTCCAAATTTCTCCGATCTGCATTTTTCCTGAATATTTTCTTTACCTTTGTTTCGTTATTCTACGAAATACAAAACAATATGATTGCACAAAAGAAATATTATACAGACTCTCAGGAAAAAATGGCCCGATATGCTAAAGCCATTGCTCACCCGGCAAGGGTGTACATACTTGACTTCCTTGCCGATAACATTGATAAGTGCTGTTACAGCGGCGATATGGCCGAAGATATCCCAATTGCACGATCAACCCTTTCAGAACATCTCAAGGCATTGAAAGAGTCTGGCCTGATCCAGGGGGAGATCAATCCTCCATATATAAAGTATTGTATAAACAAAGCAAACTGGGAAGAGGCCAAGGAGATGTTCGAGGGCTTTTTCAGAAAGTAAACAATGCCTTTATGACTGCCTGACGAAGTAAACGTAAACAACTAAACAAAAAATGGAAATTAAAATTTTAGGTCCGGGTTGTGCCAAATGCAAAACACTGGACAAACTCACCCATGAAGTGGTTGAGAAAAATGGGATCAAAGCCAACATAACCAAAGTGGAAGACATCATGGAGATCATGAAATATGGAGTAATGTCAACTCCGGCCCTTGTCATTGATGAAAAGGTGGTGATGAAAGGACGTATTCCCTCTTCCGATGAATTAAAGCAATTATTAATCAAATGAACGAACAGGTATTATGAAAAAAATCATCAGTTTATTCGTGTTGTTAACGTTTTCAACAGGCATATTCGCCTGTTCGGGAAGTTCGTCCGAATCACCGAACGGAACGTCATCATTGGCCCCGGGAAAAAAGGTAGAGGTTTTCTATTTCCATTTCACTCGGCGCTGTATGACTTGCAACAATGTTGAAAAAGTTTCGAAAGAGGCGGTTGAAACTCAATACGCTACGCAGGTGAAAGCGAACGAGATTACATTTAAAAGTGTCAACCTTGACGAAAAAGAGGGTGAAGCGATTGGCGCAAAGTACAAAATCGAAGGCCAAACCCTGATCATAATCTCAGGTGATAAACGTGTGGACCTAACCGATAAGGGATTTATGTATGCCAACGATAGCCCGGAAAAATTAAAAGCTGAGATAAAGAAAGCTGTTGACGGACTGATGAAATAATCAGATTTTAAATACATTATCACATCATGCAATATTTACAGGCAATTCTTGAAAATTCACAGTACGCAGCGCTTACAGCATTTATACTTGGTTTAATGACTGCTATAAGTCCGTGCCCACTGGCAACCAACATTTCAGCCATCGGGTTTATTAGTCGTGATATTGAAAACCGCAGACGGGTCTTTATCAAGGGCCTGGTTTACACGCTTGGCCGCGCAGTTTCATATACAGGTTTAGGAGTAATTCTTTTCTTCGGTGCCAGTAAAATGCATGTCACAATGCTCTTTCAGGGATGGGGTGAGAAACTATTAGGACCTCTGCTTATCATCATTGGCCTTTTAATGCTTGACTTCATCAAGGTGAAATTTCCCGGATTTTCAGGCCTGACTGAAAAAATGGGAGAACATAGTAAACGAAGCTATTGGGGCACCTTGCTGCTTGGAATGGTTTTCGCAATGGCCTTTTGCCCTTACAGTGGTGTGCTGTATTTCGCCATGTTGATCCCCATGACAATAACCAGTATCAGTGGTTTGTATTTACCTGTTGTTTTTGCTATTGCTACCGGTTTACCCGTTATCATTTTTGCCTGGTTGCTTGCGTATGCAGTCGGGAACGTCGGTAAATTGTACAACCAGATCAAGACCTTCGAACTTTGGTTCCGTAGGGTGGTAGCAGTGTTATTTATCTTAGTTGGCGTCTATTATATTGCGGTATTTTTTATTTAGTCATGGACGAATTGTTTCAAAACACCGGGTTTTTAAGTGGTGACGTCTTTAACCTAACGCCGCATCAGGCATTTGTCTTATGTCAGAAAGGTGCCGTGATCATCGATGTCCGTGAAGAGTCACTCAGCAGGTTTAAAATGTTTGATGTGCCCGAGGTCATTTATTGTCCTTTCAGCATGCTTGAGGAGACCTACCTACATCTGCCTGAAGAAAAACCCATGATTTTTGCCGATGCTGCCGGGTTACACAGTAAGGAAGCAGTACAACTTCTCATGGGAAAGGGACTTGCCGGCAGAATAGCCAACCTTGCCGGAGGGTTGGTGGAATGGGAACGGGATGAAATGCCGTTGATCATTGATAAAAGCGAAAAATTATCAGGATCATGCATGTGCCAACTGAGACCAAGAAATAAAAAAGATTGAGTTTTTTTAATTTATAATTTCGTCTTTCTACGAACAACGAATATAACATGATAAACCAACAATGAAATCATATAAATTGCTCTTGCCAATAATACTTTTAGGGCTCTGGATACTGATCTACTTTAATCTGAAACTGGTTACCAATTGGTTGATTGATGATATTTTCAAATTAGCACAAGGCAAACACCTTACAGATGCCCTGCGATTTTTCATCTTTGAGGTACCCAAGGTTCTGCTTTTACTGGTTTTGATCATTTTCGTTGTAGGAATCGTCCGTAGTTTTTTCACTCCTGAAAGAACTCGTAAAGCATTGGAAGGACGATCTCTGTTCACGGGTAATATTATGGCTTCAATGCTGGGCATCGTTACACCGTTTTGCTCCTGTTCTGCTATCCCGTTGTTCCTTGGATTCGTTGAATCTGGAATCCCCTTAGGAGTGACATTTTCATTTCTGATTGCAGCCCCAATGATCAACGAAGTTGCGGTTATCCTCCTGTTTGGAATGTTTGGATGGAAAGTTGCTACGATCTATATAGGAACCGGACTGGTCATAGCCATCACTGCAGGATGGGTAATCGGGAGACTCAAACTGGAAAAACATGTTGAAAGCTGGGTTTACGAAATTAAAGCAGGTCATGCTGAAGGAGAGGAAGAAAAAATTCTCCTTAGTGACAGAATACAAGCAGGTTATACTGCAGTGAAAGAAATTGTGGGAAAAGTTTGGATATATATTATTATTGGTATTGCTGTTGGAGCAGCAGCACATGGATATGTTCCGGAGAGTTTCATGGCAAACCTGATGGGGAAATCAACCTGGTATTCAGTTCCCTTGTCCGTCCTGATCGGGGTTCCATTATACTCAAACGCTGCGGGGATTATCCCGATCGTGAGTGTGTTGATCGAAAAAGGGGTTCCCTTAGGTACAGCTCTTGCCTTTATGATGGCAGTTATCGGCTTATCATTGCCCGAAATGATCATCCTCAGAAAAGTACTCAAAATGAGGTTACTCCTGACCTTTGTTGGCGTGGTAACAGTCGGAATTATCATCGTTGGATATATTTTCAATTTAATTTATTGAAATATAGCCATGCTGATAGTAGATAAAAATAATAAGTAAAACCGAATCATAAAAAAATTAGAGATATGTCAGAAAAGCAAAAACCTGGTTTTATCATGTGCGTTTGCACTGGAAAATGTCCCGGATTTTCACAAATGGATATTTGGGACTTCATCAACAGGGTAAGGATCGAATTGCCTGTCGAATATGGATTTATCCATCCGCAGCTTTGTGAGGAAGACGGTGACCGGTTTTTAAACGATTATCTTAAAGCGCACCGGCAAGTTGTTATCGGAGCTTGTGCCCCCAATATGCAACGCAAAATGTTCAGAGACTCATTTGCAGAAGCCGGACTCGATATAACAAAAGATTTAACCGCAATTGACGTACGCGACATGACTACTGATCAGGCAATTGAGAAAGTCAACGCAGCGCTGTTAAAAATGGAGGAAATTCAATGAGCGAAACTACCTTTATGGGTGTAGAACGCGATAAGATCGACTGGAAACCCACAATCGATTACAGTAAATGCGATTATTGCATGGAATGTGTGAAATTCTGTCCTCATAAGGTTTTTGAGGTCAGGGAAAGTGAAGAAATTAAATTGATCGTGAGGAATGCAAATAACTGTGTTGTTTTTTGCAGGGCATGCTCAAAGATATGCGGTCCCGATGCACTATCGTTTCCAGATAAAAATGTGACCACACAGCGGATCAAGGAAATCAGAAAGGAGGAAAGTCATGCTTGAGAATTATGCAATCCTTCCATGCAACGGATTGGATAAATGTGCCGGGGTCATTTCAAGGGAGATAGCGATAAAATTATGTGAAGAAGCCAAAAACGTGATGATCTGCCCGGTGTATGCCAGGGTTGCCGAAGCGAAATATAATAAGATTGTAGAGGAACATGCCTTGCTAGTCATAGATGGCTGCCAGACCCGTTGCGCGAGTAAGCTTGCTGCGGAAAAAAACCTGAAAATTTCCAGGAAAATTTCAGTAACCGAAGAAGCTAAAATCCATCACATTGAGTTGAAAAGTGATCTCAGGCTACTGAAAAATGAAAACAACCTGATCGAAAAAATATTGAACGGACTAAATAATACAGATAATATAGTTACACCCCCATATGACGAAATACATTATTTGTACAATTTCACATATACCACTTTTCAAAACGGCAAATTTATTTTCAGGGTTCCTACAAATCCGAAGATTTATTTTAATGAGAATGACTGCTGGGCCTATGTGATCGGGAACAGGGCCAGGATTGGCGTTACGGATTTCGTTCAGCAAAACCTTTCCGATATTTTATATTTTACACCTCCTGACATTGGTGCGGAAATCGACCAATTCGGCGAAGTTGGGGAGATCGAATCGTCCAAGTCTGTCTTTGAATTAATTTCTCCTGTAAGTGGTAAGGTTGTTGCAATCAATGAAGCGCTTGTAACAAAACCTGACCTTATCAATGAAAACCCATATGAATCAGGTTGGGTAGCAGAACTTGAATTAACTGATTTTAACAGTGATAAGGAACTTTTAATCGGATTCGATCAATATTTTGAAATAATGAAGAAAAAGGTGGAGGAGTTAAATGGATAAAAAGGTGAAAGTTGTACCATGCAGTGGTATTGGCAAGGTTTACGGGCTTATGGCAAGAGAAGCAGTTTTGAAAACAGTCATTGAATTATGTCCTGACAAGTCAGAAACGGTTTGTCTTGCCTACATCGTAACCGGCGATAAGGAAGTGAAGGAAAAAATCGAAGGCTTTAATTGCATAACCGTTGATGGTTGTCCCAAAATGTGTGCATCAAAAAATGTCTCAATAACAGGAGGTATCGTTATAGAAGAAATTAAAGTCCTGGACACGGTGAAAGCACATAAAGGGAAACAGTTTGGTTCACCAACAGAGCTTACTGCTGATGGCGAAGTCGTAATGAATGAAATCGCCGGAAAGATCGCAAAAAAAATAAATGAGGTTAATTAAGGAGGAGTAATCATGTCTGAGTTTAAAGTTGGCGTATTATCATGCAGCGGCGAAGAATGTCTTGGCGGGACCATTTCAAGGCTCGCCACTAGAAAAGTTCTTGAAGAACTTAAATTCATTGATACTGTAACACTCTGTCTGCCGCTGTACCTTGCCGGTGGCGAAGAAGAAAGAAACTTTGCTAAAGTATTTCCGACAATATCGGTCGATGGCTGCGATAAACTCTGCGCCAAAAGAAGCACCGAAAAGTATAGCGGCAAGATCAATGGTTTTATAGATGTTTCGAAAATCATTGGAGATGAAAACGCATTGAACACAAAAATCGTCAGGAATAAAGATCTTACGGACGAACATCATCAAATGGTAGATGAAGTTGTCAGTGAGATTGTAAAAACGATTAGCAACATCAGCCCGGATGCCTATTCCGGTAAAACGTTTCATGGTTGTGGATGTGGTAACGAATGATAATATATGGAACAATTCAAACATCTTGATGAAAAAACGATCGAATTGGCTGGAATAGCAGCATCTGTAGCCGGTGGTTGCCGGCCTTGCCTGGATTTTCATTTTAAAAAAGCAATTGAAATCGGGTGTACGATCGAACAGGCAACAGAAGCGGTGGAACTGGGAAAAATGATAAAACAAAGACCAATCAAGGATATGTATGAACAGGCAGAAAAATTGATTGAAAAATATTCCAAAACGTATTGATCAAGAAGCACAACGCTATATCTCAGTCACTTGTCATTGTGGTTACAAAAAAGAAAAAAGAGACTTCAGAAGATGTTTCATCCATGCTTATTGACTTTGCAGCAAAACATGATACTGCAACATTCGAAAAGGATTTGACCGGAAAGATCAGGGAAATGATAAAGTGATTTTCGTAAAAGCTGCACTCATCTTATGAACTCAGACGGAAATAAAGCCTTACGTTTAAAAACGGTGATGAGTAGTATCTTCATCCTCCTTGCCGTTCTGTTTCTTGTCTCTCTTTTTGTTTTCAGAGGAAGTATGAACACACTTATTTCCAAAAAGATGAAAGAGCAGGCAGGTGAAAGTATTCAAAAGAGCATTGAAATGTATGTGGATTCAGCTTATAATTACCAGAATAACAAAGAAGAATATGAAATCACCTTCCTTGAATTTGGAGCGATCGGCTGCAGTGCCTGCAGGAAGATGGAAAAGGTGATGGAAGATGTAAAATTAGCTTATCCCAAGAAAATAAAAGTTCAATTCCTGAATGTCTTATTGCCGGCTAACCAGGATATGATGAAATACTTTGGTGTTGCTGCCATTCCGACCCAGGTTTTATTGGATGCAACAGGTAAAGAGGCATTCATGCATACCGGTTATTTTTCCTTTGATGACTTAAATAAGGAGTTTCAAAAAATACATCCATAAACCATTGAAAATGAACAGAACAATCATCTTCGTGTTAATTTCAACAGTAATCGTTTTTGCATGTTCCAAAGAAAAAAACGAGAAAACGACTGGTGATATCCAGATTCAAAGCCTGACTGCTACTTTGCTTAAAGTTAAGGCCTGGGATACGACCCTCCTCACAATGGAAGCAACTGGTTCGAACCTGCAATATGGTTGGGAGGCAAATCATGGAAGTATAACCGGGAGCGGTAAAACGGTTAAATATGCGGCTGGCGAATGCTGTGTGGGACTCAATACCATTACCTGCAGAGTATTTAATGAAACCGGTGAGGCTTCCGATACGATTATGATTCGTGTTAATTCCCACTATATTCCAAAATAATCTGTAATCCCTTGATGAGATGATTCGAGTGCTTTTGTTTTCAATAGTTCTGTTTATAAATGCTGCAGGAGTCAGAACCTATGCGCAATGTTGTGCTTCGGGAAATCCTTTTATAAGTGACGCCGAACAGCCAGCCTTGCAATCAAAGGTGCTGACTGCCTCATTAACATACAGGTATAGTCATTCAGAGCAATTTTATCACAATGATTCTCCGTATAATGATCTGAATTTTTCCGAAACAGCAAATGTCAATTATACAGAATTACAACTGGCTTATGGAATTACCAATTGGTTGACCGTAATGGGAGACCTGGGTTACTTTTTCAACAAGACCCTGCACACTGAAGGACAGGATCCCATGCGAGGCTATGGCCTCGGGGATGCCGCATTATACTTAAAGTTTAATCTCTACAGCAATGCCAAGGCACGGTTCACCATTTCCCCATCCGTCGGAATGAAATTTCCAATCGGAGTATTTGACCAGGAGGTGGACAATGTGAAGCTTCCCATCACCGTGCAGCCATCCTCAGGCAGCTTCAAATACCTTGCAAATGTCTTCATATCAAAGGGAATAGCAAAAAAAATGGCCCTGGCCGGATTTGTTTCCTATGAATATGCGCAGCTCATCGAATCAGAAAATTTTTATTACAAATATGGCCAACAATGGATCGGGGCCATTTACTTTAATTACAGGATCATAAAAAACCTGAGTCTTGATCTTCAGATTCGCAATGAATACCGGGCGAAAGCTACCCGGGAAAACAGTGAAATTGTTGAATCTTCGGGCTATAATGTGACCTATATCACACCACAGTTGACCTATGCCTTCAAACACAACTGGTATCTTTCGTGCTTTGGAGATATACCAGTATATAAATATTACAACGGTATCCAAATGTCTTTTGGATATGCGCTCTCCTTGCGATTAACCAAGAAAATAGATTTTATTACCATTCAAGCCCGAAAACAAGCCAGTAATTCATCAAATTAACAATGGAGGAGTACCCATGAAAACAAAATCAATCGGATTTATTGGTGGTGGAAGGATCACCAAAATCTTTCTCGTTGCATTTAAAAAGGCCGGAGTAACTATTGATCAGGTAAGAGTATTCGACCCGCAAGAAGCTGAATTGGGAGTATTGAAGAGACAATTCCCAGATATTGTCTCATCCTCAAACGATATTTCAGAGGCAGCCGCCGCCGATATCGTATTTCTGGCAGTTCATCCACCAAAGATAATTGAGACTTTGAATAACATCAAAGAAAAATTGAAACCCGATTCAATCATTATCTCCCTGGCACCCAAAGTCACCATCCAGAAAATGATGGATGCATTGGGTGGATTTTCAAACATTGCCCGCATTAATCCCAGTGCATCGTCAATTATTAATAAAGGATTGAATCCAGTCTGTTTTTCTCCTTCGATGAGTCACGAAAAACGTGAGATGGTCATTGAGTTAATGGCACCACTGGGCACTATGCCTGAAATAGCCGAACATAAGGTCGAGGCTTATGCCATGATCAGCGCCATGGGGCATACCTACTTCTGGCCTCAGATCCAAAAAATGCAGGAGCTTGCCATCTCTTTTGGAATGGATGAATCAGAGGCAAAATCGGTAATAACTGAAATGCTGAATGGCACATCTGATACACTGTTCAAATCCGGTCTCTCATATGCTGAAGTTGTGGACCTCGTTCCTGTTAAACCACTACATGAGGTTGAGTCGACAATCAATGGATACTTTGAAGAATATCTGACGGCGTTGTTTAACAAAATCAAAGCCTGATACTTCAAACCCACCCATCCAAATAAAATCGTAACAATATTTCTAAGAAATATTGACGTATAATTACGTTATGTGAAAATATAACGTATATTTGCGTTAAACTTAAACCAAATCATTATGAAAAAGATTCAAAGTATGATGATTCTGTTCCTTTTTGTCACAGGAATGATCGATGTTAATGGGCAGGCATCAGCGGAAATTGAAAAAGCCAGTAAGGCTTGTAAACCAGTCTTTCTTATCGCATACAATTCCAATGGTGCCGAAGCGGACAAAGCCTTTTCAATTGCCAACGAAGCAAAGAAAAACTTTAAGGGTTCATCTGTTGTAATTAAAATGAACACAACGGAAGCCGCAAACAATCCCCTTGTTGAAAAGTATAGGTTAGCCGGTGCACCCTTGCCATTGATCCTTGTTCTGGATAAAAACAGTACAGTCACTGGTGGTCTTTTGCTGAAAGAGGCAACTGCTGCAAAACTGGTTGAAATGATTCCTACACCAAAAACATCTGAACTTCTTAAAGCCATTTCAGATGGCAAATCAGTTTATGTGGTGGCCTATAAGGAAACCATGACCAATCAAAAAAACGTAATGGATAACTGCAACATGGCTTGTGGTAAAATGGACAACAAAAGTGTGACCATAAAAGTAAACATGGATGATAAACAGGAATTGAAATTATTGCAGGTCCTGAAGTGTGATCTGAATGCAAAAGAGCCTGTAACTTACGTGATCAATAAATCTGGCCAGGTTATTGGTACTCATAATGGAATCACTGATGTTAACACCCTTGTAGCTTCGGCGAAAAAGGCACCTGCCGGTGGATGCTGTCCCAGTGGTGCACCAGCAGGTGGCTGTAAATAATCAATCATATTTCCCTAACTACCTCTTGCTATGACAATTTCCAAACTTGTCCTGATTGAATTATGGAAACGAAAATCTCAGTTAATTACCGGATTATTGGCCATTACGCTGGGTATTGCTGTGATTGTTGCCATTCAAAGCGTTTCCATCATCTCCGAACAAAATGTTGCCAGGAACCTGGATAATCTCGGAGCCAACATTCTTGTTCTACCGCAGGCTGCCAGCATTGATGACTACTATACTTCAGATATTGATGCCCCAACCTTACCCATGGATTACGTTGAACGTATTCTTACTTCCACCATTGCAGGCGTTGATAATATGTCGCCAAAGTTGACTCGCCGGGTCAAAGTTGGAGATCAATCAGTCGTTTTGACCGGGATTCTTCCCAAAAGCGAAATTGCATCCAAACCATTGTGGCAATCATCCGGATTACTGGGGGCTCAGTTGAAAACTGCCTGTGCCCCCTCTTCATCTGTAAATCAATCGCATGGTTTGGAGGATAAAAAACTACAAAGAAAAGCAATCGACACGTTGTATAGTGAGGACTGTCTGGTGGGTTCGCAGGTTGCACAACGGTTAAAACTCACCGCAAACAGCAAGATCAACATTGTGGGAAAGGAATTCAAGGTTGTTAAAATTCTCTCCGAAACCGGAACCGTTGATGATGACCGGATCTTTGCGAACCTGAAGGATGTTCAAACACTATTAAAACTTGAAAACCAGGTTTCGGCTATTGAGATCATGGGGTGCTGCAATGCCATTTCCCAGGGATTATTGGGACAATTAAGGAACATTCTTCCCGATACAAGGATAACGACCATCGGCCAGATTGTGTCAACCCAAATAGAAACCAACCAACTGATGAAAAAAATTACGCTGGTCATGCTGATCATCATCTTTTTTGTCGGAGGCATTTCGATCGGTAATTATATCTGGGCCAATGTCAATGAGCGTAAAAGAGAAATTGGCATCCTCAGAATGATGGGTGCTGAACGCTCAACGATTTATAAGATGTTCCTGTTAAAGGCACTGATTCTTGGTGTTGCAGGTGGTATCCTTGGATTCATTCTGGGTACACTTACGGGCGTTATTTTAGGCCCCTATCTTGCCGGCATAATTGTAAAACCTGTATATATGTACCTTTTGTGGTCAATCCTTTTATCTGTCGCAATTTCTTTGGCAGGTTCACTCTTCCCCACTTATCTTGCCGCTAAATTTGATCCACATTCTAACCTGCAGGAGGATTAACCCATGATTTTACAAGGAGAAAATATCTTAAAACAGTACCATCATAATGGTGGTTTGATCAATGCACTGGATCATGTTTCCTTCACTGTCCGGAAGGGTGATTTTGTTACGGTTACCGGTCCATCCGGCTCAGGGAAAAGCACGCTACTGCTCTCGCTGTTCGGATTGATCCGGCTGTCATCAGGAACAATTACCTTCGATGGTAAGAGGATTGACAATATCAGTGACCGGCACCTTACCGACCTCCGAAAAAAATCAGTCGGCTATATCCTCCAGAGTTTTGCATTGATCCCTTACCTGACCACGATCCAAAATGTGATGATCCCTTTGGCACTCGAAAAAATTCCGGGGAAAGAGCAGATAAAACGTGCCGGAGAAATTCTTGATTATGTTGGTTTGTCAGACAGGATGGAACATTTACCGCGGGAATTATCTGCCGGACAGCAACAGCGGGTAGCAATTGCCCGTTCCATTGTTCATCGGCCACAGATCATCATGGCAGACGAACCAACAGGTAATTTGGACCCAACACTTTCTCTGGAAATATTGGACTTTCTGAGAAAAATAAACCAGGAAAATAAAATTACGATCATGATGGTGACCCATAGCCCCGTTGCAGCAGAATATGGGACAATGAAGCTTCACCTGAATGGAGGAAAAATCGTAAATCACAAATCGTAAATCCAAATTCAAAATGGCCTCAGCAAAAACAGATCTGTTCGATTCCAAATTAAATGCAGCCGCAGTCTTATTCAAGGCCCTGGCACACCCAGCCCGGCTTGCAATATTGCAATACCTGGCGGAAACCAAGGTTTGTATCACTGGAGATATCTCTGACGAATTACCATTAAGCCGTACAACTGTTAATCAGCACCTGACGGAGTTGAAGAATGCCGGACTCATTCAGGGGCATGTAGATGGCGTGAAGGTCAATTATTGCCTCGATCCGCAAAAAATTTGTGAATTGGGCAAAGTGTTCAATGAGTTGTACGGACTCATTAATCTTCCAGAAAATTATAACTGTATATAAACTATATGACAATATTGATTTTATGTACCGGCAACTCATGCCGGAGCCAGATGGCGGAAGGATTTTTAAAATCATTCGATTCAAAATTGGAAGTATATTCAGCGGGGACTCAACCCGCATCCCAGGCAAACCCCAATGCCGTTTCTGCAATGAGGGAGGTCGGCATCGACATTTCAGGAAACAAACCCAAGAATGTTGAGATATTTCTTTCCGATCCCTTTAATTACGTGATCACCGTTTGCGGCGGAGCGAATGAAAGCTGCCCTGCTTTTATCGGTAAAGTAAAGAACAGGCTGCATATAGGCTTTGATGATCCTGCCGAAGCACAGGGTACCTATGAAGAGGTGATGCCTGTTTATTGGAGGGTTCGCGATGAAATCAAAGAAGGTTTTTGGAAATTTTATCAGGAGAGGATAAAACCTGAAGTGGACAAGGAAGCCGACGAGCTAAAAGCAATTGTGAAAGAAAAGTATGGCAATATCGCAAAGGCCAGCGACGATCAGAAACAGGTTTCCTGCTGCGGGACCTCTTCTTGCTGTGAAGAGACAACATTTACTATTTTCAGCGAGGATTACGCAAAGCAGCCTGGATATAACCCTGATGCTGACCTTGACCTTGGATGCGGAATACCAACTGAATATGCAGGAATAAAGGAAGGAGATCATGTACTTGACCTGGGCAGTGGTGCAGGTAATGACTGTTTTGTTGCCAGGGCCATTGTCGGGGAGACCGGTCACGTCAGCGGGCTTGATTTTACTGATGAAATGGTTGACAAGGCGTTGGCTAACAACAAAAAAATGGGATTTACCAATGTTGAATTTATCAAAGGTGACATTGAAGAAATGCCGATCCCGGACCAGAAATTCGACGTGGTTGTTTCGAACTGTGTCCTGAACCTGGTTCCGGACAAGACAAAAGCTTTTTCCGAGATCATCCGGGTCCTGAAAAATGGTGGCCGCTTCTGCGTTTCCGATGTGGTCATAAAAGGCAACCTTCCTTCTGCTTTAAAGGATGATGCTGTGATGTACGCCGGCTGTGTCTCCGGTGCGCTGCAAATGGATGCTTACCTGGGAATCGTCGAAAAAACCGGATTCCGGAATATCACGGTCCACAAGCAGAAACCGATCCTGATTCCGGATGAAACCCTGAAAGAGTACCTGGCGCCAGACGAATTGGAGGAATTCAAAAAAGGTGGAACAGGAATTTTCAGCATAACCGTTTCAGGAACGAAATAACAAAATTATTAATACAAACTACTATATGAAGACAAGACTAAAGTTTTTAGACCGCTATCTTACATTATGGATCTTTTTAGGCATGGCTATCGGTGTTTGTTGGGGGTGGTTATTCCCTGGTATTGCCGGATTTTGGAATTCGATGTCGTCAGGAACCACCAATATCCCCATTGCCATCGGACTTATCGTAATGATGTATCCGCCCCTGGCCAAAGTCAAATATGAAGAACTGGGAGATGTCTTCAAAAACACTAAGATACTTGGATTGTCGCTGGTTCAGAACTGGCTGATCGGGCCGGTACTGATGTTCTTGCTTGCCATTATCTTTCTGCAATTCAACATAGATTATATGTATGGATTGATTCTCATTGGGCTGGCTCGATGTATCGCTATGGTGATCGTTTGGAATGAGCTTGCAAAGGGAGATAATGAATATTGTGCTGGATTGGTGGCCTTCAACTCAATTTTCCAGGTACTTCTTTTCTCGGTTTATGCGTATTTGTTTATTGCCATATTCCCGGCATGGTTTGGTCTTCCAACAAACAGCGCCGTCGCTGCCATCACCATAAAACAAATTGCTGAAAGTGTGTTCATTTACCTTGGAATTCCTTTCCTGGCAGGATTTATCACCCGTTTTATTCTGATCCGTGTAAAAAGTAAAGAATGGTATCATACGAAGTTTATCCCTAAAATCAGCCCGCTTACACTCATCGCGCTGCTATTTACTATCCTGGTGATGTTTTCCCTTAAAGGTGAATATATCGTAAAAATCCCCCTGGATGTGATCCGGATCGCCATCCCCCTAAGCATCTATTTTGTGATCATGTTCCTACTTTCATTCTGGATGAGCAAGAGGGTAGGGGCAACCTATGAACAATCGGCAACCCTTTCATTTACTGCTGCAAGTAATAATTTTGAACTTGCCATTGCCGTTGCTATTGCCGTTTTCGGAATTAATTCCGGCGAGGCTTTTGCCGCTGTGATTGGTCCGCTGGTTGAGGTTCCTGTGCTGATTGGTTTAGTAAATGTTGCGCTTTGGATTAAGGCGAAATATTATTCAAAAGTTGTATAAGTGACCCAAATAATACACAGAATCATAAAAGTCCGTTTAATAGGACTAAAAACACAAACATTTAGCAAGTTACACACCATTGTACAAGTATTACAACGGCATACAGATGTCTTTTGGATATGCGCTTTCTCTCAGACTGACTAAAAAAAATGATTTTATGGCTATTTAGGCCAATGCGGTGGTTGTTCACAAAGTTTTGCTGAATCCTCTTGCAACCTTTCTTTGGTTTTCGTTGTCTGTATAGAAAACGAATTCACGTAAAAGGAAAACCATGGCAAAGAATACAGAAAACATTATTACGCGCGGAGTAAGCGGAAAATTCGGCAAGGCCTGCTTTCAGAAAAACGGCGTTATACGTAAGCTTCCCGACCGTTCAAACTTCAAATGGACGCCCCTCCAGACAAAACATCACGAACATTTCGAAAGCGCGAAGGAGTATGCTCGTCATGTGGTGGCCGATGCAGAAAAAACGGCCTATTATACGCCGCTTCTTAAAAAATGGAAAAAGTGGCGACGGCTGCAGAATGTTGGGATCTATCAGCTCGCCATTTGTGATTTCTCGCATCCGCCTGAGATTGTGCGTGTGGAATTTAAGGGTCGCCCGGGCAAACCAGAAAGCCGTATTGAAGTCTTTGCCCATGATAATTTTCAGGTTACCCGCGTTCATGTATCACTTTTTATGCCAGATGGATCGCCCAGTGAGGAGGGCGAGGCCATTGCGCCAACACTGGAAATTACCTATGACTATCCCATTCAACATCCTGATCAATTCAAACAGGGATCACTTGCATGCATCCGGGTATGGGATGTGCCGGGCCATATCACCGAAAAATATTTTCAATTTTCTGCCAAAAATGAATTTATTTTTGTATCTTTAACTACACTTTGAAATTCTAACCGTGCCACTTTCTTTGTTCCATACACGGCATTACAGATCGGATTCCTTTAGCAGGAATTATCTACTTTTTTTCCACCCCAACAGTCACACCCGTGTAAGTCTGATCTAAGACTCGTCTAAGTCTTGTCTAAGCAGACAACCTGATTCCTTCAATCAACCTTCAATCACAGTCCAATCATAGTCCAATGGTTGTTCAATGCTTGTTCGATGAGCGTTCAATGAATGTCCATCGAAATAGGTCAAATTTCAAATTTCACAACAGGAAAATTGAAAAATAATTTTCGCAAGGATCCTTTTTTGAACCAATTAGCCTATTTATATACTCAAATATGTCATATGTGACATATTCATAATATTGATTGTCAGAGTATTGTGAATTTTTTTCTTGTTTATATAACCTAAAATAGTATTTTTGCGCGCCTGATCTTTTTTCAGGAAACAGAATATAATCGTACCTAGTTGTAACCTGGTGTATTTTTTATGCGATTCAGAATAATAGTTCTTGCCAAGCAGGTGCCCGATACAAGGAATGTCGGCAAGGATGCCATGAAAGCCGATGGCACTGTAAACAGGGCAGCCTTGTCTGCCATATTCAATCCTGAGGATCTTCATGCGCTGGAGCAGGCCCTGAGCATCAAAGATAAAATTCCCTATGCCGAGGTGATCCTGCTTACCATGGGCCCCACACGTGCCGCCGAGATCATCCGTGAGGCCATGTACCGTGGCGCCGATCAGGGCTTCCTGATCACCGACCGCAAGTTTGCCGGGTCCGACACCCTGGCCACTTCCTATGCTTTATCACTTGCAGTGAAGAAATTAGCGCCATACCATCTGGTTATTTCCGGGCGTCAGGCCATAGATGGCGACACTGCCCAGGTTGGCCCGCAGACAGCCGAGAAACTCGGCATTCCCCAAATAACCTATGCAGAAGAGATCCTTTCGCTCGATGCCAAGAAGATTATCGTAAAACGCAGGCTTGAAAGGGGAGTGGAGGTCGTAAACTCAACCCTTCCGGCGCTCATTACAGTGCACAGTTCAGCGCCTCCCTGCCGTCAGCGAATCGGCAAACTGCTGATGAAATACAAGCACGCCCGCACCGTGACCGAGCTGCAGAATGAAACCAAGGACTATACCGAACTCTATAACGAACGACCCTACCTGCTTATTGAGGAATGGTCGGCCGATGACCTGAAAGCAAATACCGAAAGCCTCGGACTGTCGGGATCACCAACCAAGGTGAAAAAAATCGAAAATGTGGTATTTCAGCACAAAGAATCGAAAATCCTCAGCAATTCAGACAAGGATGTCGAAAAACTGATGCAAACGCTTATCAGCAGCCACATCATTGGGTAGTAAAACAGTGTAAAAACAGAAAATCAGAATCCTGTGAACAATATATTTGTTTATTGCGAAGTAACAGAAGAACGGTCCATCGCCGACGTTAGCCTTGAGCTGCTGTCGAAAGGCAGAAAATTGGCTGACGATCTGAAAGTTAAACTAGAGGCCGTTGTAATCGGGCACAAGGTCGCAAAACTGGAAGCCTTGCTGTACCCGTTTGGCGTAGATGTAATTCATTATGCCGACGATGAAAAATTGTTCCCATATACAACACTTCCGCACGCAACCGTCATAATTGAGCTCTTCAAAAAAGAGCAGCCCGGGATTGTACTTTTCGGAGCTACCAGCATTGGCCGCGACCTTGCTCCGCGTGTGGCATCGGCCCTCCGCTGTGGCCTGACAGCCGACTGCACCAGCCTGGAAATCGGCGACCATTTCGAAAACAAAACTCAGAAGGAATACAAAAATCTGCTTTATCAGATCAGGCCTGCATTTGGCGGTAACATCATTGCCACGATTATCAACCCCGAAACAAGGCCGCAGATGGCCACCGTGCGCGAGGGGGTGATGAAGAAGGAGGTATTCTCTGTTAAATACAAGGGAAAGCTCAATAAAATAGATGCCAGGAGCATCCTGAAGGACGAAGACTTCGCCGTTACCATCATTGAGCGGCACCTGGAGAAGAGCAGGATCGACATCAAGAATTCGCAGGTGATTATTGCCGGAGGTTACGGGGTAGGTTCGAAGGAGAATTTTAAACTGCTTTTCGACCTGGCTGAAATCCTTGGTGCACAGGTGGGCGCTTCGCGGGCTGCCGTGGATGCCGGGTTTGTGGAACATGAGCGCCAGGTAGGGCAGACGGGAGTCACCGTGAGGCCAAAACTCTACATTGCCTGTGGTATCTCAGGAGCTGTGCAGCATCGCGCAGGTATGGATCAGTCGGCCCAGATCATTTCGATCAACACTGATATCAACGCTCCCATCAACCAGATCGCCGATTACACCATCACCGGGAATGTAGCCGACGTTATTCCCAAGATGATCAAGTATTACAAGAAAAATTCGAAGTAAAACTATCATGGAAAATTTCTATACCGACAATCCCCATCTCAGGTTTCACCTCACTCATCCCCTGATGGCGAAGATCGTGAAGCTGAAGGAGTCAGATTATACCCAGAAAGATCAATACGATTTCGCGCCGCTCGATTACGAAGATGCAATCGACAGTTACGATAAAATAATGGAGATCATTGGCGAGATCAGCGGTGAAATCGTTGCCCCGAATGCCGAATCCGTTGACAAGGAGGGGCCGCAGTTGCTGAACAACGAGGTGAAGTACGCCCGTGGTACCCAGCAAAACCACGACGCCTTGGTTAAGGCGGGACTGGTAGGATTTACGCTACCCCGTGAATATGACGGGCTGAATATGCCTCATGTTCCCTATGTCATGTCGGGTGAAATCGTTTCACGCGCCGATGCAGGTTTTGCAAATATCTGGGGTCTGCAGGATTGTGCAGAAACCATCCTCGAGTTTGCATCCGATGAGCTAAAGGCTGAATTCCTCCCTCGTTTCAATAAAGGTGCCACGGCTGCCATGGATTTAACCGAACCCGATGCAGGTTCTGACCTCCAGGCAGTTCAGCTGAAAGCAACCTATGACACCCACAGGCACTGCTGGTTGCTCGACGGCGTAAAACGTTTTATTACCAACGGCGATGCAGATATTTCGCTGGTACTTGCCCGCTCGGAAGAGGGAACCACCGATGCACGCGGCCTTTCACTTTTCGTTTATGACCGCAAGGATAAAGCCGTTACCGTTCGGCGCATCGAAAATAAGCTTGGGATCAAAGGGTCACCAACCTGTGAACTGGTATTCCGCCATGCACCTGCAAAACTCATCGGCGATACCAAACTCGGGCTGATTAAGTACGTCATGTCGCTGATGAACTCAGCCCGCCTCGGTGTCGGTTCACAGTCAGTCGGCCTTGCCGAAGCCGCATACCGCGAAGCCTACAAATATGCAACGGAACGCGAACAGTTCGGGAAATCGATCATCAAGTACCCGGCCGTTTACGAGATGCTCACCAACATGAAGGTAAAGATTGACGGGATGCGATCGCTGCTTTATGAAACAGCACGTTACGTTGACATTTACAAATGTTACAATTTTGCTTTCCGGGAGCGAAAACCCGAGGCTGAAGAACGCCAGGAAGCCAAAAACTACCAGAAGCTGGCTGACATGTTCACTCCGCTCCTGAAACTCTATACCAGTGAGGCTTGCAACCTGATCGCCTATGATGCCATCCAGATCTTTGGCGGTACCGGCTACATGAAAGACTTCCCGATCGAAAGGATATACCGCGATGCACGAATCACCACGATTTATGAAGGCACCACGCAGTTGCAGGTGGTGGCCGCCATCCGTTATGTAGGGAATGGCGGTTATCTTTCGGCCATGCGCGAACGGGCCGGCTTCCCGGTGAAACGAGAACTGGAATACCTCAGGAGTTCGCTTGAAAAAATGACCGAGCAGTTCGCTAAAACTGTTGAAAAGATCAATGAATACAGCGACAACGAATATTTCGAGTTTCACTCACGCAGGCTGGTCGAGATGGCAGCAAACATCCTGATAGGATACCTGTTGCTTTACGATGCAAACCGCAGTAATGAATATACCATGAGCGCCGATATCTTTATCCGCAAAGGCCGGGCTGAGAATGTAGCGGCAGTTAGTTTTATCAACAACTGCCACCCCAAAGAGGTAAACGATTACAAACTATAACAGGTGCAAACAAACTAATTCGTTGCAGTTTTATTCTGCACCTATAGCATCTATTGAATTCCATGAATGAAGCATTCTTCAGTCAGTTTTAACTGATTCATCTCTGCCATCTACCACATGGGCGTTTTTAGGTGAATTTCCATAAGACCGACCTCATCCCGTGATGGTCTCTCCAGAAATATAAATTGGAATCCTTATATCCAGCCTGACATGAATAGTATTTAGTAGACCTTGCTCAGGTAATCACCTTTTCTGAATACGATCGCCGCTTCAATTCCATGATGATCGGAAAGATATTTAGTTCCTTTTCCCCACCTGAATTTTAAGACCGCCACCCTGCGGCTGATCCACTGGATTACATTTGAATTCCGCGTAAGAATGTAATCAATCATTCGGGGATTGGCAGGTGTCGTTATAAAGGCATCATTTGTTTCATCATTAAAAGTAATCTTCATCTTCCCGGAAATCGCTCCATCTTCTGCGTTCAGAATGGTCAACATCCCTTCATCGTTCTCCACTTTTTTTTCATCAATGTTAAAATCGCCACAAATGATCTGAGGCGTTCTCATGTCTGAAAATGGAAAGATCAGTTTTTCGAAAATTTCTTCAAGTTGTTGGTTCCTGATGGCTTGTGGGTAATCATCGTCCTGCAAATGAGTTGCAATCAATTGAAAAGACCTGTTTTGAAATTGTCCTTCAAATAAAACGGCCCCTTTCC
>Ga0247842_10000714_pt1 | contig 64471 bp, 56 predicted proteins | sample LaCruzMarch2015__3_FD_192411 | JGI IMG/M metagenome (GOLD analysis project Ga0247842, IMG submission 192411) | Freshwater microbial communities from meromictic Lake La Cruz, Castile-La Mancha, Spain - LaCruzMarch2015_19m | ecosystem: Environmental > Aquatic > Freshwater > Lake | place: Spain... | reverse complement strand
CGCCACTCTTCCCAAAGCTTTCGTCCCTTTAATGCTCTCCGGCCGTTTCCTCAACGCCGCTGAGGTGCAAGGCATGGCTCCCGGCCAGTCCGTCACCCTGACCCTGATGGGCGGCGCTCTGCCGGCCGGCTCCTACAGCTACCAGAGCTTCGTCTGGACCGGCTCCGGCGGCACCCCCATCGCCCAGCCGGCATCGATCCCAGTGGTGGTGATACCCTGATCGATAACCTCTCCTGAACTTGAATGACCAGCTTTCCTGAGCTTGCCTTCACAGCAGGCTCAGTTTGTCTTTGCTTCGACCGGGGAAAGAACACCTGGAGCTAGCCCAGCGCGGGCAACTCGATCACCCGGCTGGAGGGCGCCATTTGGGCCATCTTTTCGGCAATCTGCGGATGGCAGGTGAAGGTGAGCACCTGGTGGGTCTCCGCCAGTTTCCCAACGGCGCCGCAGGCTGCTTCGAAACGTTCCGGGTCGAAGTTCACGAAGACGTCATCCAGGATGATCGGCAACGGCTCGTTGCCACGCTCGAACTCGCTGATGAAGCCAAAACGGAGGGCCAGGTAAAGCTGCTCGGCGGTCCCCGTGCTCAGCTCATCCAGGGCTTTCCGGCTCCCGTCACGGTCTTTCACGTAGAGCTTTTCCTCGTCCATCGGCCGGACGATCGCCGTATAGCGCCCCCCGGTCAGGCCGGCGAAAAACTCCTGGGCGACTCTCAGCACATCGGGCTGCCGTTCCTGTTCGAACTTGCGCATGGCCTTGCCCAGGAAGGTGTCTGCCAGGGTGAGGACAGCCCAGCGCCGGGCGGCATGGGCTAGTTGGTCGATGCGGTCCATTCTCCTCGCGCGGAGGACCTCTCCCTCGTCCGTCCTTTCCAGCTCCTGGATGCTCTTCAGCAGCCCGCCTTTCTTCTGGGCCATGGCCTGGACCTCCCCGTCCAGTCGCCGCTGCTCGTCCGCCAACTGCTCCTTGCTGCCCTGCAGGTCTTGCGGTGAGGCGGCCGCAAGGGCAGCCAGGAAGCCCTCCTGTGCTGCCCCTTCTCCCCCCATCCTGCGCAGGTTCTTCTCGGCCTGGCGGATCGTCTCCTCCAGCGCGTACCGCATATTCCAGACGGCCTGGTTGGAGCGGAACTGTTCCGGCTCGGTGGCGGAACCCAGAAGAAGAAGGGCTTCCAGCTCTCCCTCCCTGGCTTCCAGCTTTCTCTTTTTCTCATCCAACTGCGGCAAGTCTTTCTCGATCCCGCCTCGGAGATCTTTCTGCTCCCGTTCCTTCTCGCTCTCCAGATCCAGCGCTCTGGCCAGGGAAGCCACCTGGAGCAAGGGATCGCCCCTTTCTCCAGCTCGATGGCAGGCCTCCATGACTTTTCCCAGGTCTGCCTGAAAAGACGAAGTGGTGCTGGCCATGCGGGCTAGATCGATATCAAGCTGCTGGATGGCCCGCCGTTTCTCCCCCGCGGTTTCCGCCTTGGCGAAAGCGGCCAGGGCGCCATCCGGGGACAGGGTCGATTCTAGGCGCACGCTTTGCAGGAAGGCACGCCAGTCTGCCTGCTTCTGTCGCAGCGTTTCCCTGGCCTGGTCCCGCTGCCCTTCCCGTCCGAGCCTCTCGGCTTCCTCCCGGTCCAGCTTTTGCTGCAACCTTGCCAGGGCCAGCTTGTCCTGGTTGGCTTGCTTCAACAGGCTTAGCAAGCCTTCGGCGGCCTGGATCTCTTCCTCCACTTGGAAGGCGTCGGACGTTTCACCCAGGCTGCACAACTGCAGATCGGCCAATAGTTGCGCCTGGACCCTCTGCAATTCACCGAAGAGCGCCTGATCCTGCGCCGACAAGTCTCCTTCTGTTGGACCACCTTCTTTCGAGGGCGGCCTCCTGCGCAGGGTGAGGAGGTACAGCCCCCCGCTGGCCGCCAGGACGAAGAAGCCAACCGCCGCCAGCCAGGGTAGGGGATAGACGGCCAGGAAGAGGACGCCCATCAGAACGGCAAAGACGAAGAAGGCCAAAGCCGGCCACCACGGCGCCTGCGCAGCGCGAGCTTGCGCCAGGGCGCGCTGGTTTGCTTCGTGCCGGTTTTCCAATTCAGCCTGCCTGGCTTTGCCGGCGCGGATCCGATGAAGAGCCTGCTTGCGCTCCAGGACCTGGGTTTCCCCCTGGCTGCCTGAAGCCTGGCTCCGCAACAGATCGTTCTGCTTCGCTTCCTCAAAGGCAGCCACGGTTTCAGCCGTTCGGGAAGCGACCCCCTTCAGCAATTCCTCCTGGCGCTCCACATCCTTTTCAGCTAGGCGCAGGTCTTCCCTCGCATTTAGAAGCTTCTCTCCAGCGGCGATGGAGACATCAAGGCTCTCCAGGTCCTCCTCCCGCCAGGCTGGGCTGATTTCCTGCAGGGTACGGTCCAGCTCTTTCACAAGCTGGGCACGCGAAGCCTCTTTCTGCTTCGAGTCCTCCCGCGCCGAGCGGTATTTCGCGCACTCCATTTCCAACCTGGCGATCTCCCCGCGGACAGCGAGGAGCGGTGCATCCAGAATGATGGCATCGGCTTGCACCTTCCGTTTCTGGATGGATCCAGCCAATTCATCGCAGCCGATCCGCAAGTCGTTACGCATAGCCAGCAGGTTCTCCAGCCGCAAGAGGCCGTTCTCCGGGAAGCTACCCAGGATTGGGGTGTTTTCCAGCTCGCGGCGCGCCTCCTGCAGGTCAACCCAATCCCCCCGGGCCAGAAGCAGGCTCTCTACGGACCGCAGCTCTCCCGTGGTCTCCTCCCGATTATTCAAGAGCCGGGCCAGGGCCGCGTCGGTCTCCTGCAGCTCTTCTCTCAACCGATCGTAGGCCGCCACCCCCTGGGCGATCCCTTTCAATGACTGATCAATCCCCTTGATCTCCCCCAGCAGCTTATTCATCTCCGGTTGGGACCCGGAAGGGAGGAAGAGATCCTTCGCTTCTTTCCGGAAACCGTTGCGTACTGCCTGCAGGGAAACCCCGCCCAGACCGGCGCTGGCGCTGTAAATCCGTTCGCGGATGCCCGCCTTGTCCAGTGCCTCCATGCCTTGCAGTTCGTGAAGGCCGAAGGCGTAGACGCTCTGGTAGACCTGCTCGTTGACCGGGCCAAAGAGTCGAGCCAAGTCAGCATCACGCCCGGGACGGCCGTCGGCGAGGGTCACTTTCAGGTTCTTCAGCTCTGCCCCGCTGCGCGCAATGCGCGTGTGGCTCCCGTCAGCGGTCAGAAGGGCCAGCTCTCCGCCGTAGTTCCCCCCGCACAGGGGTTCGTAGGGGTTGGGATTGTTCTTTTTATCCTTCCAGCCGAAAAGCATGCGCCGGAGGAAGGCCATCAGGGTCGATTTGCCGGCCTCGTTCGCCCCGAGGAAGATGGAGGTCCCAGTTTCCAGCCCATCCTGGCGGAGATCCCGGAAGATGCCGAAGCCGTCGATGGTGAACCGTTCAATCCGCATCGCCGGCCCCCTGCAGCAGGCGGTCCAGGCAGAGCGTCTCGGCCAGGCCGCAGATTTCCTTCAGGGCTTCTCCGTCGAGAGGCTCCAGCAGCTTGCACAGCCTGGCCTCCTGGTAGACAGGGCGCAAGGCTTCGTTCAGCTCTGCCCATCCCTCTTCCCCGGCCACGGTGTCATCGATCAGGCGCAGCAGCTCGCCGGTGAAGTCCCCCTGCGCCAGCAAGGCGCTCCGATCCAGGGAGGGGCGAGTCCGGTCCTCGATCTCCTCCAACCACACGAAGGTCTCTTCCTGCTCCTCCACCTCCCGGCAGTTTTGCAGCATGTCCCGGATGTAGTTGGCTCGCGCCAGGTTGGCGTGGAGCGGGCCCCGCCCTTCCAGGGCTAGTCGGCAGATGGTCGGCCGTTCCCCGCTTTCCTGGCGAATTCCTTCCAGTGCCTGCCTCTGGGCCTCCAGCAAGTCCTCGTCACGCGCCATCCCGTCGATGGAAAGAGCGATCTGGGTCCACCGCACCGAGTCGCTTGGGATGAACCGGGATGAAGCGTCTCCGTCCTCATCCACTGAGACGTGCAGGAAGCCCCGGGTGCCGGTCTCCCTGGCATGGAGGCCCTGCGGATTGCCCGGGTAGGCCACCAGGGGGTTACTTTCATGCAGGCAGGCGCGGGTGTGGACGTGCCCCAGCGCCCAGTAGTCCAGGCCGGAGGCAAGCAGATCCTGCAACCCGCAAGGAGCGTAGTTCTCGAAACCGGTGGCGCCTACGTTGCAGTGCAGCAGACCGATGGAGAAGAGGCCGGCCGTGGGGGCGGGGAAGAGAATGGCCAGGTTGTCGGTGATGTCGCGCCGGGGGAAACTGATTCCCAGAATCTCGGCGGTTGCTTGGCCATCCTTGCAGAATATCTCCAGTTCCACCGTTTTGCCCCCGAATATGTGGGTATTCCCCGGCCAGTCCAGGGCGGCTGACCAGCCGTCCAGGGGATCATGGTTGCCATGGGCGATGTACACTGGGATGCCGGCCTGGTCCAGGCGCTTCAGGCCTTGCAGGAAGGCCAGTTGGGCATGAAGGCTGCGATCCGTACTATCGAAGATGTCGCCAGCCACCAGCATGAAGTCGACCCTATTCTCCAGGGCAAAGGAGACGATGTTCTCGAAGGCCTGATAGGTGGCCGCGGTCAGCTTCCGCCCAAGCGCCTCACCGGCGCCGGAGATCCCCTGGAACGGGGTTCCCAGATGAAGATCAGCCGTGTGAACAAAACTGAAAGGGATCATTGTTCCTCCTGCCTGTTCCTGGTTTTCCCATCGCTGTACCCTCCAAGATCCGATAACTGGCTCTACCTGCTAAGTATACTGAGGTTGCCGCCTAGGTGGTACGCCTATTTGAATCTGAAAAGGTCAGAGTTATTAACCAAGAACTATGCCCCACATTTAGGGATTCTAACCAAGAACTGTAGACCGCTTAACCAGAGTCTATAACCCACCAGGGAAGCCAGCTACTTGATTATCAGCAGAACACATCAAAAACAGGAAACGGAATAACCTGACTCCTGCGTCTTTCCTGTTCAGGAAGGCGGTGAAATATAGCACTGACCGGGTTCGTCGGAATGTGGGCATACTTACAAGGCGTTCTGGACTACGGTCACGTTGCTGCACCTTTCATGGAAGGCTTCCGTAGCATGACCAGGTTTTCGTCCATTCCGTGGCGAAGGATGTCTAGCCTGGACGACGCAGCTACAAGGCTTTCGTCGTGAATCGGTTTGAACCGGAACGGGAAGAAGTTGGGGCTATCAAACAGATCATTCAGAGGAGCTAAACCGTTGGTGCGGGTGTGAAGGGATGCTTCAGCCAGCCAGGCGATCAGTCGGAAATCATCAACGGGCAGGGATGGACCAGCACTGTAGATTCCCTTCGTAGCTGTATCATGGAGCACTCCCCAATCCAGGTAGGAGCGTAAGACATATCGGGTTCGGCGGGACACTGTTTCTCTTTCGCCATATTGCTCCCGAACTCGTCGTTGAATATTGGAAGCAGTTGCGGAGCCTTGGAGTCTGAGAAGGCGGCCGACCTGGGTGGCTACACTAGCCCAAAATGGGTAGACAGCCATGACCATTCCCCAATGAATGGCCAGGTGGTCGGATCGTGGAAAATGTTTAAGCAGTTCAAGTCCGTCAACCCGGAGCGATTCAAGTTCGACAGGAGCAATGAGCCAGACTTTCATCAAGATGGTGATCGTTTTATCTAACGACCCGCGCACATCCGTCCTGACCGAACGAAAAGATCCCTGCAAATCGTCCTGAAGGATTGTCTTGATGTCTCGCGCTTCGTTCCCGGCTAGCACGAGGGATGACGTTTTCTCCAACCATGCCAGGCGAACGAGACGGTCAATGCCAATTTGCGACAATCTTCGATTGCTGTTCATGCGCCGCCCTTCTCGATCTGTACTAGAGGGATGATGAGCTCCTCGATTGAAATGCCGCCATGGCATATGGTGCGCTGCTTATCACGAATGAAGGCTTGCCTGGCAGGAGCCAAGAGAGCAAGGTAGCTATCCGGGAGACCAATGGGATCCCATTCCATCGCGGCTGGGAAGCGTTCCTTCACCTTGGTGCGAAGGGCTCTATCGGAATAGATGCGGACCCGTTCACCGCGTAGGTCCGCCACTGCCCCTTCCGCTGGACTGCCACAACCCACCGCCTCGATGTTGCCATGGTCAGAAGTTAGATAGACACGGAAGCCCCGATCTAGAAGCAGATCGAGGAGTGTGTGCAGGTAGGGCTGTTTGGCCCACTGGCCCACCTGGTTATGCATCCCAGCGGCGCCCATTTCCATCCCGTGCATGATCCTGTCGACCTTGTCCACGACCAGCCCGGCGATCCTTGCCTTGGGATGAGAAAGCGTTTCGGCAATATTCTCCAAACCACCGTCGCCCAGCCCCTTCATGTACACGACCTCGTTTGGCATAAGGCCTTGATCGACCCAGAACTGCGACCATAGAGCCGGTTCCTTGTCCGTGGTCCGGATGCTTTCTGGGAAAAGGCCGGGAGCCCTGCCGGAGAAGGCAGCCTGGCGGGAAACGGACGTAAGTGAGGGAATCCAGGCGAAGACAGCCTGCTCTCGGAATCGGAAACCGGATTGCCTCGAAGTGAGTGCATTGCGAATCACCAGCCACTGGTCCATGGCAAGGCCATCCACCACGATCAGTGCGATCTTCGTATTGCGGTCTTCTCTCACCTGACGGGCAAGAAACAGCGGGAGGTGATGTAGCATGACCGGAGGCGCTGGTGGCAAGCTGGCAAGCCCGGCGTACCGCTTCAAGAGCCAGGCAGTAAAAACAACGTCCACCTGCGCCTGCAGGCTCTTGGCGTGCTCGCTGATCTCCCCGAGGAGAGCATCGGGTTGCTCGTTTATGAGCAGAACCAGTTCCGCCCATCCACGAGCAAAAAGAAACCAGTCCGTGTACTTTGCGTCATCGGCCGGAATAGATGCCTTCAGTCTATCGGTGAGCTTGCCCAGGCGACGAGATCGGTCCTCTATCGGGGTGGTTTGAACACCGATACCTACCCAGGTCTTGGACAGGGTTTCCGCATGATCGTGGGAGACGGAGTGCAGTAGACCCTCGACGAAGAGGTTGTCGATGTAGACCCGGATGTCATGGTGCTCGAATGGCAGATCAACGGGCCCCTCAATGGTAAAACTGTAGGGCTGCCTGTTTTCACGAACACCAACGGCCTGTTTGGTGTCCAGGTGGTCGAGGAAGATCGGCCAGCGCTCCTGGAGAAATGTGAAGAAAGCTTCCCGATCTGGAACTAGCGTCTCAAGGGGCCAGTCATCGAAGACGCTGCTCTGACGCAGGAGTTGGATGAAACGCTCATCCAGCACAGACGGGATACGCTGACCACTATAGTGACGGCGCAGAAGCACTTGTAGGAGGCCTGATGGCTGCTTAATCAGCTCAGGTGCGATTCCAAAGACATGCCGCAAGATGAATTGCTTGGTGGCGTTGTCGCCCATCTGACCGGGTGCATGCTGCCTTTGTGCCTCGTACAAGGCATCGAGATCTCCCCGATCCAGAGCGGTTACAATCGGGTAGCTGAGGGTTGGGAAGATATCGCCAAGATTAAAGGAGAGACTGCGGCCAGCCTGGAGGAGATCGTAGGGCAGCCTGCTGAGATCGCCGGCTTGGGATCGCAATACAACAACAAGGTCCGTGTACTCACCCTGGTCCCAGCGGGAGCGGAACTTCGATTCATAGGCGTAGCGGAAGGCGATGTGGTCATCAAAAGGGATCAGCTCGAATCCCCGCTCGCGAATCCCTTCGAGAATCCCTTCTTCAAGAAGGAGGCCATCCGGGTCGGCCACCAGGGTGAGCCGGGCAACCTTCGGGGTGAACTCCTTCAGAATTTGATCCCGCCAGCTACTCATGGTTACCTCCCTCCACTCGAATCACCAACAACGGCGCCATCTCGGGATAGGTGTGGGCTTTCTGGTCGAGCTGTATTTGAAAGGCTCGCTCTTCTGAGGCAAGCAGATTCAAGCGATGCTGGCGCACTTGGGGAAGACCGATTCGCTCGATAGTCTTGCGGCGAGCGGTGAAGGCGTAGTTGGCCTTCTCTTGCTCGTGTGAGATACGGGTCCGATATTCCTGTGCAAGTGCATCGTAGATGCTCTTCCCGTGTTCCTCGGCTGCCTTCTGAAGCTGTACCAAGATGGTTTGGGAGGTTTCGGCATCAAGAGTGGAACGAACCTGGGCACTGACAGTGAGGAGTTGATCCCAAATGTGCCTGGCTGTCGGCAGGTAGACCATGCCATTGTCGGCCAGGAAGAGAGACATCATCTTTCTACGATTCCACTCCATAGTAGCGATGGCGATCCGCCACAAGGACCAGAATCCCTGGATTTCCCTGGAAAGGTTTGGGATCGAGACGATAGGGATCGGCTGGCCTGGTGCAAAGCGGGGAAGTCGCATAGCCAAGGCGCGGACCTTTGGCTCTTCCAGGGTAAGGTGTCTGGCAGCAGGAAGCTTCTCGGACTCTTTGTTTGTGAAGACAGCGTTCTCGATAGTTTCGCCGTCGGGCCAGGTCAGATTCCAACTCCGGCTTTTCCTCTCAGCCCGGCCACCGTGGGATCTAAGGTAACTCACAGTCATGCGCTCGATCCAATGGGGCAAGGGGTGGGTCATTAGTCGCTGGGCTTCGCCAGGTTCCAGGCCCTCGGTAGCCCCGAGCACGGATGCTGTCGTCCTCGCATCGCGGGCTTGCTCTTGAAAACGGGTAATGACGCTCTCCACCGAGTCCTCAAATTTCTCGGGGTTGAGGATCGCCTCGACATACATCTCGTCAAACATCTGGCCGGCTTGAGCGGAATCAAGGACATCGCCGGTCTTGTCGATGCCGAACTCCTGGAAGATGATGGCAAGCTTCCGCTCCAGCACCTCCCGAACCCGGTGCTCGACCGATCCCTCGATGATGAAGTTGATTGCGCGCACCGCATGGGCTTGGCCAATGCGATCCACCCGGCCGATTCGCTGTTCCAGCCGCATCGGGTTCCAAGGAATGTCGTAATTGATCACCACATGGCAGAACTGGAGATTCAAGCCTTCGCCACCCGCATCAGTAGAAATAAGGATGCGGGCATCCTTGGCGAATGCTTCCTGAACCCGCTGGCGTTCCTCCATGTCCATGGAGCCGTTCAGGCAAACGACCGTGAAACCACGCTCGGTTAAGAAGCGAGCCAGCATTGCCTGGGTGGGCACGAACTCAGTGAAGACCAGCGCCTTCAGCTCCAGGTCGCCTTCTTCAGACTGGAGGCGGTAGAGCCAGTCGAGCAGCGCCTCGGCCTTGGCGTCCGGGCCGATCTGCTGGCAGTGAGCCGCAACATCCAAGAGCAGCTTGACCTCAGCGCGCTCGTTAGAAAGCGCCTTCAAGCGAGTGCTCAGCAGCAAGTCGATCTGTTCCTGGCCGTCCAGGTCGGCCCATTCCTCCTCGGAAGTGAAGGGGAAGAGGGGAAGCTGTTCCTCCGGAACAGAGAGGGCTTCCAATCGCCTTTCCAGCGTGGTGCGGATAGCACTGGTGCTGGAGACCACCAGGCGCTGCATCAGTAACAACAGGAAGCCAATGGCGTTCCGTTTCTCCCGCAAGGCCTGGTTGTAGCCCTCGCGAACGTATGTAGTGATCGCTTTATAGAGGAACTGCTGATTGCGATGACGCTCTTCCCAGGAGATGGCAATCAACTGCGTCCGTCGGGGCGTGAAGAGCGGCTTTCCATCAGCGTCGATGGCCTGGCGCTTCTCAGTGCGGATGACATAAGGTTGGACCCGTTCACGGGTGACGCTGCTGATATCTGGGAACTCCTGGGCGTCGATCAGGGACACCAGCCGGTGAAAGGCGTCAGTCTTGCCTTGATGTGGGGTGGCCGAAAGGAGCAGGAAATATGGGGAGGCTTCGGCGAGTCCCTGGCCCAACTTGAAGCGGGCCACGTGGTCGGTGCTGCCACCGAGACGATGCGCTTCATCGACAATGACCAAGTCCCAGCCGGCAGAGATTAGATCCTCGAACCGTTCCTGGTTGTGCTCGCTCACCTGTGCCGCAGTCCATCCCCGGCGCTTGTCCAGGGGTTTCACCGAATCCATCGGCACAACCACCTGGGAGAGCATTTGCCAAGCATTGGCGGGGAGAACATCCAAATCTGGCTCGCCCTTCTCCCCGTTTCCTGGGCTTGCCGTTGGGGTAAGCCGCTTCAGCGTCTTGATGTCCTCGGGCAGCACCAGTTGGAAGGTTTCCCCGAAATGGAAGCGCATCTCGCTGACCCACTGGCTTACCAGCCCCTTCGGGGCGAGGACCAGCGTCCGCTTCACCAGCCCGCGCAGCTTCAGCTCCCGCAAGATGAGCCCGGCCTCGATGGTCTTTCCCAAGCCGACCTCGTCCGCCAGCAGGTAGCGCACCCGGTCGTTGGCGATAGCGCGAGACAGCGCCCGGATCTGATGCGGCAGCGGGATGACGGAGGCCTCGATGGGTGTCAACAGCACATCCTGGGTCAGGGCGTCGGCCACCCTCGCGGCAGCAGCGACGTAGGCGATATCGTCAGGCGAGCTGGTTCCCGCGCTCTCCAGGGGCTTCAGCCTGGAAGCCGGAATGCGGACTACAGTATCGCGTCCGGGTAGCCAGACGCGGCAAGTCGTCTCACCCCAAAGCGTCTGAGTCTCGATGACCTGGCAAAGCTGCCCATGATCCAGGCTGTAGTACCAACCGCCGAGTTGAAACATAATCTCAGTTCCTATCCCCCCCAATAGCAAGACTCCCAACCTTGGGTTTCTGGTCCGCTTTCTCGCGTTTGATCTGGCAAATTGCGACAGGCATTCCCATCGCATCGAGCATCTCTTTGTGTTGGACAAGATTGACGAGGCTGAAGAAGAAAAGGTTCTCTGTGATCGCGCCGGACTTTTCCGTCCCAATGGCATAGACCACTCGCGTAGAATCCGTGTTAAGCTCCTCGCCGTACTTTTTATGGAATGCTTGCTTTATCGCTGTACAGTATTTAGGAACCGTACGAAACAAGCGAGCGGATACGGTACCCTGCGCGAACAAGTGGCTCAGGGTTGCGGAGGAGGTCATTGACTTCACGTGGACGAAGTCTCGGTTACGTGTCAGGAGGTCAGCGCACTCAATCTTGTTCGTGGCACCTCCGAAAGTGAACAACCCACGATCAAGTAACAGCCAATCTCGGCTGGTCGCTAATTGGATGTTATAGTCCTTTTCGCTCATCCCCTTGAGCCAAGCGGGACAGTTGAGATCTTCCGTAATATCCGTGATGGCTGCGACTTTCTGGCGCAATTCATCGAGGTAGTTCTTGTCTATTCTGAACCACTGGCTGAGGGCGAGGATGTAAATGTGGCTGTCATGCTCGACGTGCGCAACCAGATACTTCCAGATCGCTGTTTTCTGTGATCGTGCTTCACCCTGGCCGTCGAGCGCAATAACCCAACTCTTCTGAAGATCGGGCGGCTCTCCATTCTCCTTCTTGTACTTATCAAGGAATGTAAATATGGTATCAAGGTCTAACTCGTCATTGTCTTCGATTTTTGTGGAGCCACAATAAATCTTGAAAGTGTCAATATCCGGAGAGGGAACGTCTGGGTGAGCAACTGTGAGCCACTCATGATCGTGCTGTTCGAGAAGTATTAGCACCCTTTCTTCAAGAATTGCCACAAGTGGGTCAGTCGTGGATAAACGGTGCAGATGATCCACGAATCCGAAATATCGCTTATAGTTTTCCGACTGGTAGAGATCGAGTAGCGTTTGGCAGCAATCGCCTAAGGTTTCAAGACTACCGCTCCACTCAATCCGAACAGCGTCAGAACCTTGCACTTTTCCTGTGATCTCCTCGCCCACGGCAGTTCCTCGGACCGAGCGGAGCCAGTCGAGATCCGGTTCAATACCGAACTCCTCCATTGGCCGACCAACATTCAAGTGTGTGCGGGTCTGCTTCGTCACCCGGTCGAGAGTTCGCGTGTCCATTGTATCAATCGCTTGCGGATTCACAGTATTCAACGCAACCTTTAAGCCGAAATCAGGCTCGACAAGTGCACGGTCGATGACATTGAAACCGTAGCCGAACGTCACTGCGAAGCGGCGAGCAACCGCCTCGAGGAGCAGCACAAAGGAATTGGACTGGTTAACGAGATCCGCTCCTTTGAAGTCAAAGGCTGTCGATAGCCACTCAAGCCAACGTGGGGACTTGGCTTTATTCTGCTGCAACCATGCTCTGCAGGGAAATGGTAAGGCAAAAGTTGGTGCAACTTCTAGGTAGACTCCACTTTCGGTGTAGCAAGCAGGAATGACATTGCTGAAATCACTCGCGGATTCTCTCAGTAAGTAGATTGTGAGCTTCATATCCCCTCCCCGCTTCGGGTTACCGCCTGGTCGTACCACATGAGGAGCTTGGGGTCTTCCTGGAGAACATCCTCGGGGATGCGCTGGGCGACGGCGATGATGGTGCGGTAATCGCGGGCTTGCCAACAGTGCTTGAACCCGGCGCGGACGGCCTCCAGGCGGAGTACCTTGATCTTCTTTCCCTTCGGGATGGGCGCGAGTCGGGGTTCCAGGCCGGGGATGTAGCCCTTCTGGGAGTCGGGTTTGACCGGCTCATACCCGACCGGCAAATACTCCCAGAATTCCTTCAGCAGCGACCTCTCGCGGAGTTTCTCCAGGTCGCCGGCTTTATTTGGATCAGGCACGTACCAGCGGTCCTTGCCTTTGGTTCGTAGGTTTTCGTCGTCCTTAGGCAGGTTGCGCAGTTCCTTGAAGTTGGTGGAGAGGTAGCTATGAATCTGGTTCGGCACTTCGCTCTTGCCGTCGTAGCGAAGGAAGTTCTGTTCCAGCAGTTCGGACAGCTCCAGCGGCTTTTCGTATTTCTCCCAGCCGCCGATCTCCTTGAGAAATTGCGGATGGAGTTCCTGGAAGGTCTGTGGCTTCTTGATCAGCTGCTGCTTGAGCCACTGGATGGCTGAGGATTCGTCGGTGACGAAGAGCTGAAGCTGCAGAACCTCCTGGACGGTCATGCGCTTCTTGTCGTACTCGGCCACCTGCTCGGGAAGGTAATACATCCCATCCCGTTCGGAGAACCGCTGAACCAGCCCAGCGTAAAACTCCGCTGCGGACAATGGCACGGTCACGCCGCGTTGGACGTGAAAAGCCACCATGCGATCGAAGAGCAGGTAATTCTGGCGCTCGGCGATGACCTCGAGCTGACCGTCCTTGGAGACGAAGACAGGAAGCTGCTTCAGGTGCGTTCTGATGAAGTCCCAGGCGCCGTTTTCGGTTCCAGCAGTCAACTTGAAACGATCCTCAAGACCGCCGTTGGGTTTGTAGGAGGAAATGACCAAGTCTTGCTTGACCGCGGTGCTGGTAACCTGGCGATAGGAACCCTGCTGTTTATCCAGCGTCCGCACGTCAGCCACGACAAAACCAACTGCCTGCATTGCTTCCTGAATGGCGTTCCAGACAGCGTTACGAGAGTTGTGGAAGACCACGGTCATCCAGCGTCCCGGCTTGAGCACCCGATAATATTCCTCGAAGCACCTCTGCATCAGGCGTTGGTACTCGGGCAGACCTTTCTTCTTAAACTTGTCTATGATAGCTTCGGGCGCGGCGTTGGTGATGACCCGATGCCACGATTCCACCAGAAAATTCAGGTCTGCGTAGTAGATGTTCTCGCCAAATGGGGGGTCCGTGAAGATGTAGTCCACCGAATCATCGGGAAGGCTTAGGTATGCTGTAGTTCCAGTGCTTATGACAGCCGCGCCTTTGAATGATAATCCGTCGGAGAAAGCCTTGGTTAGGCGGGAAAGTTTTCCTTCAAGGTTGTACCAAGGCGAAACTTCAGATACTTGGGATGCGATGTAGTAGACTCCCGTAAGCTGCCTGTTTGTTTGCGAAAATGCAGTAGGCAAATAGCGATTCAGAAATGACATTCCTATTATTGCCTGTTCGACAAAGAACAGAAGCATATGACGGATGCGGGTATCGGGATGAGCGTTGGCCTTGCGCCAGAGAGTAGCCAAGGCATGAGCGGCGCGGGGTAGGAAGAAATGGTGGATGTGCGTGATGCCCTGCCGGTCCATACGTGCCCGCTCATGGGTCATATGCATGGGCGGGATTTCCACCCCAGGCACTTCAGGTGGCCACTGCAACGCGGCGATCCGCTCCAACAAAGCCAAATCGTATTCGTCGGGTGTCTTCTCGTGACGTCTGCCATAGAGCGAATAGACGATAAGAGATGGCTTGCGTTTGGGTGTTTGGACGACCTTCTTCAGGATCGAGTCGAATCGCGCTTCATAAATGCGGTCAAGCCGCTGTTTAGTTAGTTCGCTGCCGCAATGTGGACAGGGGAAGGCGTCCCTGACGCGCTTGGTCTCGTCGTCCAGCGCTTCATCGAGAAAGACCACTTCCCCTGCGCAGTCCGGACAGGTGAAAACCTCGCTCCAAACAGTGTATTCAATACGGCCTTTTGTCTTCCCATCCGAATGCTGCGTTTCATACATCCACCCGATTTCCTGTTCTACTTCGTCAAGGATTTGCTTCCCCGCTCGGGCGAACTCACGGACATCGAACGGCAGGTTGTAATTGGCGGCGATGAATGTCGCGGCAGGCGACAGGTCGTTCAGCACCACGCGCCGCGCACCCCACTTTGGTTTCCCTATTCCCTGTTTCTCAAATTCCCCATCGACTTTGAGCTTGTAGTCATCCGGCGCTGAGCCGCACCATTGCGCAGCTACGCCAGTCATGCCAGAACCACCGAACCCATCCAACACCACATCTCCCGGTTCCGTGTAGTGGAGGATAGATGGCACAATGGCTAAGTGCGGCACCTTGGTGTGATAGGAGTGTGCCTTGTAGATCGGGTCCGTCTTGCCCTCGCTCACATCCACCGCAAAAGGCTCGCGGCTGTACGGGATGTTCGGGTCGTAGGGCTTGCCGTAGTGTTTGATGAAATCCGCAATCCACGGGTTCGGGCAGGCGGTGTAGTAGGGCGGGTCAGACAGCGCCAGGATGTCCTCGTCCGCGCCGATGGGGAACCCCTCGATCTTGCGGAACTCGGGATCTTTCAGTTTCTCGCGCAGCTTTTCCAGAAAGTATTCCCGCCGCTCCTCATCGTTGGGGAATGTCACACCAAGACATTCAACCGGCTCCTGGTTTCCAATTTCTGGTCCCTGGTTGTCGAAAAGCATTGGTTGGCTCTGTTCCATTAATTGCTCCAATCAGCGTGCTCTATCAGTCTTTAATGCGGAATAGCATTAAAGTGCGCATTAATTGGGTTACAATGCTCGTATTAATGCTCATCATCATTATTGGTATCAATCCACTGATAGCGAGCTGAACGCCCCCGACCCGGTTCAGAGATTTCAGGGTGTTCAAATCGCAACTCAGTCATAAGTCTGAACACCTGATTTCGGTCCAGGTGCGTAATCTGCTGGATTTCTGCGTTGCCAAGGCCTACCTCGCCACGTCTGGCTCGTTGTTTGAGAATGCTCAGCGCGCTGGTCTTTGCCGCTTCCCAATCATTGCGGCGGTCTCGCTCGGGGTATCCAGGGACAGTGAGCCGGCGGTGCAGGTCATGTCTTAGCGTCCAATAGATCCCGCGGCCGGCGCCACCTCGCTCGAGGTAACCAAATTTGGCCTCCAGGCGGCTCAAGATTTCGCGGGCGTTCGGTTCGGTTTGTTGCGTGATCTGGGCAGCGGTCGCGGTGTCGATCTCCAGATGCCGCAACAAGCGCTGAATGATGAGCAGATGTTCGACGGTTAGTATCCGTCCCTTGTCACCCTCTCCCGCCACAAACATACGGAACGGGACGGAAAGGTCGGATGCCCGAAAAATGACGCGCACAGCTTCGCCTTCATCTTGAATCTGTGGAGGCTCTTTGCCTTCGATGAGCAAAGCCTGGTACATACGGCGCACGCCTAGGTTGCTGCGATTGACCAGTCGTAGGCGGGTCAGGGCATCGACCAGGGTCGGGTTTCGAGGAACTGGCTCGTGGCGCAAAATGTTTTCCGGTGTGATGCCGCCGGTCAATCCGCCGGGATTGCTGATCTCCAGCCGATCCTTGAACTGCTTGACCATGATTGGGCCAGGGATCCGGTAGTCGGCGTGGACGAAAGCATTGAGCAGAGCCTCGCGCAAGGCAATCTCGGGATAGGTGTGAATCTCGAAATGGAACAGGCCTTGGGGCACGGTGGTAATGGGGTTGTCAGCCATGACCCTGTCGAGGATGCGTTCCAATGCGACAGGTATGGCATCAGCGCCGTCAGCGCGATCGGAATAGTCGGTGTCTGAAGACATGCGCAGGTGGGTCCAGACATATCCGGGGAATTGCTGGCGGATCGCATGGGTGGTTCCGGCAAGCAGCAGGCCACCCCGCAATAGACGCCCATTGCGAACCAAACCAAGGGCGGAAAGAAGCTCCCGGTCTGACTTTCCCAGCAGATCAGCCGGTGCGTTTTCTCTCTGCGCCGCCTCGCGCAGGCGCTCCGTGGCGGCAGCGGAGATCAGCGACTCGAGGCGGTCATCGACCTCGACGGCGGTAAAGTCGGTCTCGCCGGTCTCCACCATGATCTTCCTGCGCAACGTACCAGTGAGCGGTTGGCAATCTTTGCCGATGCGGATTTTCCCGCGTCCACTGGTATCGGTGTAGGGAGGCAGACCAGGATAAACCTGCATGACGATGAGCCGCCCTGTGCCCTCGGGAATGGGTAGCTCTTGGAAGACCGGAGTCAATTTTGGGTCGGTAGCATCATAGACCGCCTTCTTGAGCCGATTCACGTCCACCTCGGGTGGTATGCCAAGAAGGGCAATGGTGCGACTGATCGCCTTGTTGTTGACGCCAAAGACAACTGTTCCTCCACCGCCGTTGGCCATGCAGACTGCCATCTCGATGACCAGGGCAACCGCATCCTGCATGCTGCGCGGATTCCACTCCTTAAAGTCAAGATCCTGGTCTTCCAGCGCATCAGCCGATCGATGCTCTAGTTCATCCAGCAGATCTTGAATTTCCGCTATTTGCCGCATAGCTACTCCAGAACGATTCGCATTGTCCACTGACCAGGTTGGCCGAAGGACAGGATCGATTTGCGCAGCAATATGTTCACTCGCCGTCTCCTTCGATTCCAGTGATCACCAGACGGCCTTTCTCGGTTATTCGGTACTTCTGCTTGCTGCTATGGGGCTTGTCGGGAATGGTCATCTCCAACAGGCCTCTATCAAGAAGGGGTTTCAATACCGACTCCACAAAATGCTCCCGATTTCGAAGACCGGAGCATTGTTGAAGCACGGATCTTGAAACAGGATTCACGGCGGCCTGCAAGACCGAGGCTTCTTGCGGGACGACTTGTCGGGTACTTGTCGGGTACTTGCGGGGTTTCGCTGAACATGGCCTTCATCAAATCCGAGGCCATGTCCACTTCCTTGTCTAGTTCAGGGATAAAGAACTCAAACGCTTTCCATGCTCGGTCGTTCTTGAAGGTTGGCGCGGGATGGCCCAGCTTCTGCCACTCCTCCCGCATCATTCGCATGCCCGTGCCGGCCTGCTCGCACATGGCGATGCGCCGCAGGGCCATGGCGATGGCCGGGTTGCGCACTTCCTTTTCGCCCGGCTCGAACAGGCGTGAATCGTCACCGAACACATCTCCGGGGTTCCAGAACTGGATGCCGTCGCGGAAGAACTTGATGACCGCCTTGCGAGAATGGTCGCCGTAGTCCTGATGAATGAGCAGGTTCACGGCCACGTCCCGGAAGACACGGAAACCGGGTGGATCGTCACGACGGCCAAGGGTCACCGGGTCGATGTCACGGAAGGGCTTGGGCATGAAGAAACTCCTGATTGGGTTGTTCGGGATCGAAGTCGGTATTGATTTGATGGAACCGCTGCCGGTACCAGCGAAGGCTGCCTGAATGAAACGCCTCCTTCAGAAGGACCCGTTCGAAGGGCTGGCTGTCCCAGCGGTCAACGGTTGCGTCGCGCAGCATCCGCTCGATGTCCTGCATCTGCGCTTTATAGTCGCCACCGCCTTTTCGCAGAAAGGTTCGCCGGATATCGCCATCCAAATAGACCGGTTTGCGCGTGCGTGGGTTCTCGGCAACTTGAAAGACCAGAATCGTTTTACCGCCAATGTCCAGCCTCTGCTCGGTCACTTGTATATCGTGATTTATTTTGGCATCGGCATGCAGGACCGAAAGGAAATCGTTCTGCACCTTGTCCGGTTTTTCAACGCCAGTGATTTCGAAGGCATCGCCTTGCTGAGCGACACCGAACACTAGACGTCCACCGTGGGTGTTGGCAAGTGCGGAAACAGTCTCAAAGGCGGACTTCGGAACGTCAACGCGAGCTTCCTTGAACTCGACATCATTCCATTCGCCTGACTTGAGCAGCTTCTTCAGTTCCACGATCTTCATCTGTGTCAATCCGCGTTCATCCGTATTTTTCCTACTCCAAAACGATCCTTACCTTACCGGGCTCCGAAGATAAGAGTCCAATGTCCCTGGCCTCTGGTCCAAGGTTGCAGAATCATTTTCAGACTTCGGACCTTGGACTTCTGATCTTCATCTCCGTTGGGGTGGCCGGTGAGCCTTCTCGTGGGCTGACTTTATCGACTCTTGAATTATAGCCATTTTTGATGCCATTAACGGTATCATGATCCCATTCGCGTCTCGAGTTCGACGCAATAGCCGTTTCTGATCCCATGAATGGACTCATGATTCTTTTTTCTCCCAGTAGGCATCTCTGCCTGGGTGCATACACTCTACCTTACCTTCTTGCCGGAGTTGTTGTAGAACCCGCTTAATCGTCGGTCGGCTCACATTCGGGCAAGATTGGGCTATATCTGCATAGCGGAAAGTGCTTGTAAGTTTCTGGATCGCCGCGATAACCATTTCCGTCTTTGCACCGTGAGCCGATGTGAGATCCCCGGTTCTGATTTCGAACTCACGATAAGCGCCCAAGAGCATTACACCCAAGAAATACTCCCACCATGGCTGCAATGAATGGGCGCCCTCGTGCCATCCCTGTGAGGAATTATTGAGCGCGTTGTAGTATCCTTCCCGCTGCTTTTCAACCAGTTGCTCCAGGCTGATGAACCGCCCGACTTCGAAACCAGCCTGATAGAGGAGGAGCAAGGTCAGTAGCCGTGCCATCCTTCCATTGCCGTCGGAAAATGGATGGATGCAGAGGAAATCGAGCACGTATGCTGGTATGAGCAGAAGCGGATCGATTCTTCCCAGTTCCCATTGCTCCTTAAAAAGAGTATGAAGCCGATCCATGGCGTCGGCTGTCAGATGGGCGGGGGTCGGTCTGAAGCGGGCAATCTTTGTGCCATTGGCGCGGATCTCGGAAATTTCGTTATCCGTCATCTTCCAGCGCCCACCTTTTTGAGCGACAAACTGGTAAAGATCACGATGGAGTTGAAGCACGATACCGGCAGTAAATGGCATGTTGGCATGGTTGACGTGAATCGTCGCGAGTGCATCCCGATAACCGGCAATTTCCTGTTCAGAACGATTCAAGGGTGTGGTTTTGCGTTCAACTAATTTCCTTATCCGGTCGGTTGGAGCTTCGATTCCCTCAATTCGGTTGGAAGATTCGGTGCTTTGGATGATGGCGACCTGACGCAGAGATTCGAGCACTTGAGGGGTCTGCTGAATAAAAAGCGCTTCCTTCCCCCGATATTCACCCAACAGGCGAATGGTCCGTAGAAGCGAATGAGGGATGGGTTGTTTTTCTAAGAATCCAGATTCAAATGAATGCATAGTCTACTCCAGTACGATTCGCACTTTGCCGGGTTCCTTGCCCTTGGTGAGCTCGTCCAGGTATTCCTCGAAGCGCTTCTTCATCTCAGTGGGAGTGGCCGGTGAGCCACAGACGAGCAGGGATTCGCACAGGTCTGCGATCTCGACCGGAACCTTGGTAAGCCCGGGGACAAACTCCAGCAAGCCGGAACCGCGAATGAATGCAAATGAACGCGTTGGTTTTCTATGTAAGGAGCGCTTGGTCCTACGCACAAGTGTGTTGCTATACGCCAGATATGCGCCGGTTATTTGAGATGGCGTATTTATTTGCGCCTGCCGCATATATTACCGTTTGCGCTCATAAACGGCCCCTTTCCTACTTCCGATCTGGGTGATTTGCCCCCTCTTTCTTAGGCGGTATAACAGCTTATACGCTTGGTCTTTGCTGACTAGGCAAAGATCCATGACATCCGCTCGTTTGATGAAACCGTGCTTATCAATGTAAACCAGCACCATCTGCTCCTGCTGGATCAGATCGAATCCAGCCTGCCGGACATAGGCAGCTTTTTGGCCGGTATGGCAGTACACCTTGGCGCTGAGGGTGTAGGTGCGGCCACGACCAGTGCCGTGGGGTTCCACCAAACCGGCTTCCGCCAGCTTTTCTAAGGAGGCTCGGGTTGCTTGTTCAGACTTTTGAGTGTAGGTAATTAAATCTGATGTCATCAGCCGACGCTCGCTACGCAGACGGGCAAGAATGATCAGGCTGTCGATCGGCATAGCGGTTCCGGTTCGCTCCTCGTGGGCCAAGATCATCTCCAGAAACCCAGTATCGGCATCCGCCTTGGGCAGAAGAAGCGCTACCGAAGTGGCATCCGACATTTCGTAATCCGGGGCTGGGCGGCCATAGCGCAGCATGCCCTCATAGATCCGGTCAATGCCGCGACCGGTACGCTCAGCCAGGCCGATACGCTTGACGATATCAGCGAGAAGGGGATTGCGGGAGCGTGGAGCTGCCACAAGAAGATTGTGAAGTGTGATGCCTTCGATAAAGCCGCCTGGATTGGAAAGGGTTAGGCCGTCTTCATCAAGCCGAACGTGAACAGCGCCTAGTCGGGAGTAATCGCGATGCACCAGCGCGTTGATGAACCCCTCCCGGAAAGCCCTGCGGTCATAATTCGGGATTGGGACGCGAAAGAGTCCTACTTGGATTTCCTGTTCCTCGACACGGGCTTTGAAAAGCAGCTCGACCTCCTCCAAGGTTTGCAGCAGCGGTTTTCGCAAAAACTCGTTGACTCGGACATCGGTGCCTTCCAGAACCTGAAAGGCGACTTCGTGGGCAGGGACGTGCTGTCGCAGGACTTCTTCGCGGCCTAAGATGAGCAGGCCGGCAACAGTTGGCCGGCGAACGCCTTCGATAGTGGCGACGACGCCCAAAGCATCGTCCAGTTCTTCATCGGCCAAGGGAAGCAGAGGCATGTCACCGCCATAACGACGGATCGATTCCCTTATCCTTTGCCGTTCCAATGGATTCAGTGCTTCGACAGTGAGAGATGTAATTGGGATGGCTGATGGATCGGCCAATCCCAACGACGACTGACGTTGAATGAATTCATGGGGATAGAATGGCACATCCTCGGGCTTTCCATTCGCTAATAACCGCCGGCGCAAGAGTAAGCCATCGGAAGTGGAAACGATGCCCCTAGATTTGGACACACGGATACCGCTAATCTTCTTGTCGTCCCAAAGGAACACCTCAGTTCTGACCGTCACGGGAGGATTTGTACGATTCGCAATCAACGCAGCCAACCCGATGGTATCCTGGTGATTCAGTTGAACCCCTGTGACCGCGCCGTTATCCTCAACACCCAGCAGAATCAGTCCGCCTTCGGTATTGGTCAAAGCAACGACGGCAGCCACCAACTCGCGATCCGGCAAGCCCTTGACATCGCTCTTGAACTCGACTGTGAGGGTTTCGCCGACCGCTAAGATATCCTTAAATTCATGTTCATTCATATCCACTCGCGGTTCCTACTCCAGCACGATTCGCACTTTGCCAGGTTCCTTGCCCTTGGTGAGCTCGTCCAGGTATTCCTCAAAGCGCTTCTTCATCTCAGTGGGAGTGGCCGGTGATCCGCCCGCGAGCAGGGCCTCGCGCAAGTCCGCGGACTTGACCGAGACCCTGGTGAGCCCGGAGAGCGCCTCCTGCAGGGCGTGGATGAAATCCTGGTCCAGCTCGTCAGGCAGGGTCCGCTTCTTGATAAAGCCGTCCACCAGCTTACTCGGCTCGGGCTTGAGCAGGCTCAGGTTGCCTTTGGTGGTAGGGTCTTCCAAGTTGGAGATCAACGCCGTAGTCCAATCGGCGATCATCTTTTCCAATTGGTCATCGAGTTGTTGCAAGACGGCAGCGGCGTTGATCAGTCCAAGGTCCTGAGTCTCTGGTCTAAAGTCTTCTCGACCCGGGACGAAAGATCTTGAACCATGGACCGCTTCGGCTGCAGGCCGGAAACCACAGTGCGGGCATATCGGCGATGCCTCCAACTCCTGCTCGGTAAGGGCGAAGCAGCTCTTCAATCCCGCCAGCCGATTCTGGAAGTCCAAGAGGTGCTGGCGCGGCATCAGGTCGATAGTGGAAAGCTTTTGCAGATCTTTGAGCTGTTTATCACCCATGAGTTGGGCTTTGCGCTTGTCCTCGTTTACACCCAGGCGCGCTTTGGCGTGCATGGTGAGATACGCCAGCAGGTAAGCCTTCTTGAGGTCACTGAGTTTTCGCTGGGTTTGCTGGCGGAATGTCGCAGCGCTTCGCGTTACCGGATCGCTGATCTGGGCAAGGACCTCCTCTCGTGCCGCCTTCATCTTCCCGATCCACTCATGGCCAGCGGGCAAGACCGCCTCGGCAGTAGAGAGGTACGATGCTGTAGATCCGAGGTCGACTGCCAGTTCTTCGAGAGACTTAATCTCGGCAAGAGCATTGAACCCATCACGATGAGCAGTTACTTGCTGGGCTTCATAGAGGAAGTTCTTCAGCTTGCCGGGCGTGGTGTAAGCCTGCAGAGATTCAAGGAAATTCTTGGTCCCATCCAGTTTGGCGCGCAGTTTCTGAAGCTCGTCCGTGGTTAATAGGCTGCAGCCCCAGAAGGATACCCCGGTCTGCAGGCTTTGCTGCATCAGCACCAGCCGCTCCACAGTGTTGATGATGGCCTTCTGCAATTCTTGAACAGGCTCGTCCTTGCTCTGTGTGACCAATTGAGCCATGCCCGGCGTGAGCCCCAGCAGCTCGAAGAGCGCCTTCAAAGCTGGAAGGTTCCAGTCCTTGGGTCGTTCGATATGCTTGAACTGGGTCAGCTCGTCGATGGCTGTCCCGGCCAATTGCAGCAAACCAGTGGCATCGAACTTCTTGCCTGGAATAGAAAGGACTATCTCTCCTGCATAGACCAGTACGGCCAGCACGACCACGGCCCATTCCGGCTCCAGCCGGAGCGATAGTGGAGCAAGATACTCAACTCCGAAGATCTCCTGGATCAGTTCGGAACGGTTGACTACTTGGCCTTGGCCTTTCTTCTTGGCGATCTCCAGAATATATATGGCGTACTTCGATCGGTAGGGATCTAGTCGCTCTCCGTCAAGAAGCGCTAGAGCATCCAGCACTGCGGTGGCCTGTTTGCTGCGGTTCCCTCCAGCTATGGAGCGCAGAGCCTCCTGGGCGGCTTGATCCCGGTTCGCTGCAGTCATCAGCATCGAGAAGAACGGGTACTCCGGAGCTTGGTTTTGGAAATGAGCTTCAAAGCAGATTCCTGCGATGGTATTCACCAAGTCCCGGAAATTGATGCGTTCGAAAGCGCTGATTCCCGATAGTTCGCGGATCGATCGTCCTTTCGCCCAATCGGCAAGGGATTTGGTTCGCCCTTGGTAGGCGCCATTGAAAGCGCTCACCATGTTTTTCTGCAGCCATTGGACCAGGTTGCGCAGGTAGTTCGAGGCCTTGCTTTCATAGGTCGATTTGGCGGAACCCGAAGATGTGGAGGCAAGGTCCAGGGCTGCGGCATAGTATCGAAGCGCGACCCGGAACTCCTCATCCGTTTTTGTCAGAGACAGAAACAACTCGTCGGATTTCTTCTCATCCTTAAAGGATGGAGTGTCGAAGGGCTGAATGAAGTAGAGGTAGAAATCCCGTGGCGGCACAGCCGTGGAGCGTTCGTTGGGTGCGCCGAAGAAGAGGTATCCCTGCCGCGTGGCTTTGCGCTCCAGCCATTCCAGCTCGTGCTGCCAGATCTTGTAGCCGGTGACATAGGTCTGGTCGGTACACTCCATGACCCGTTTCAGGGCCTCGTAGTAGTAGCGGTCGAGCTGTGAGAAATCAAGACTTTCCGCCCGCTTCTCGATCAGGGCGTCGAAGTCGTCGGTCTTCTTCAGGTCCAGGTAGTACTGGCGATTGTCCGGGTTGGAGGAGATGAACTGGCCACTTACCGTCTTGTGGATTTCTCGCAGAACCGTCTCCACCTGGGAGAGCAGGTCGTCAGCTGGATTACCACCCAGCCCCTCAATGCCTGGCTGGAAGAGGCACAAGCTATCCCGCAACTCCGCTGCCGTCGCGCCGATGGGGTTGTGGATGTCGCCTGTCGTCAGCCGGTGAACGGAGAGCGCATGGATCAGCTGCAATGCCATGGGCTTGTAGGCTGGGCGAGTGAAAGCCTGCTGAATGCGCGATTCCAGTACCTGGCTGCAGTCGATGACTGCCCTGATGTCTGGGACGGCGCGGAAGGAGGGATTCTCACGGAGGGTCGTCCAATAGCTGTCATAGGCGATGACCCCGGGCCGGTCAGTGGGGACATTCTGGCTGAGCAGCTTCTTCATGGCCAGGGACAGGGTCTTCAACACCTCCCGCTTTTCCACTGCGTTGACTTGTTCGAAGGTATCGATGTAGTCGGGATGCACCGGGAAGAGGCGCACGAACTCGTCCATGCGCTCGTTCATACGGCCGTAGAACTTGGCGAAGGGAGTCAGGTACTCCCGGATCTTGACTTGTTGGTCAGCGGTTTTCTTGAGCAGGCGCTCGGCAACCACGAACTTGACGTCCTTGCGAGCGATGAGGATTTGCTCGAAGCGGTCCTTCACCCGACGGATGCTGTCGGAAACGAAGTTGAAGCGAGGGCTGTCGAAGATGGCTTCCTGGACACCGGCGATGAAGCGGAATCGCAGGTTTTTACAGACCTCGCCGATCTCGCGCAGAAAGTTCAGGTCAAGGATCAGTTCATGGTCCTTGCGCGAGCGCAGGTAGTCGAGCAGTTCATCCACTACCAGGAGCAAGCCCTGATCGGGATACACCTGGTGGAAGGAAGCCATCATCTCTTCAAAGGCGTCCTTATTGTTGGACACCTTGTCCGCGGGCGGGAAGGAGTAGGTCACGCCCATAGCGGCCAAGTGCTCCTCCAGTTCAGCGACGATGATGTCTCGTAGAGACATGGTGGTCGCGCCGATCTCAGTCCGGATTACCTTGAAGCGTCCGCTGATTTTCCCGGCGGCGCTCGCCACACTCTTGTCGTTCAGATACGTCACCAGCTCGCTATTCTCGGCCAGGCTGGAGAGAATGGAAAGAAGGTGGGATTTCCCCGTCCCATAATTTCCCACGATAAGGAGGCCCTTATTGTCGATCGGTTGGTCGAACTGAAGTTGCGGGATGACCAAACCGATGAGTCTTTCGGCCATTTCCTCGGAAATGACATAGGTCTGCACAAGTTGCCGAGCAACATCTGCCTCGTTGGCATCGCGCAGTTGCACCACCGTTTCGATCGGGGTGAATTGGATCAGCTCATCGTATTTCATCCTTGAAACCTCCCATCATCTCAGACTATTCTTCATGCTGGTTCCCCCGCTTCGATGCAGATGAAGTCTCCCAGCGGGTATCGCCGGTATTCCGCATGATCCGGTTTTGCATAAACCAGGCAGCCGTTCCTCACTTCGCCATTCCAGGCTGCAACGATGGTTCGAATGCGAGACTGGGAAAGCAATAGGCGAAGTGGATCCTGTTTCAAAGTAGTGTCGAACAATAATTCAAGATTGTCTAGCAGCACAAGGTCAGGGTTTTCCATCTTCACCATTTCCGCAAACAGATCTTGAGCTCGCAAGATTTGTTGCTTTGCGGTGAGATCAAGCATCCGGCGGGAGAGCTCCAAGTTCACATTCCGAAGCGGTGCTCCCGTCCGCTCCTTGATGGTATGAAGGGCGGTGGTCTTGCCCGACCTCGGCAGACCTATCACGAGGATCAGGCGATAGTAAAGCTGAGGGGCATATTCCAATTGGGCAAGGATCTCATCGACAAGGTTCGCCCTCATTGTTTGGCCCGCTTCATCACACCAACTGGAGCGCGGCGATTCTCCCTAACGAGTTTCCCCCGCAAACGCCCAAGCTTATTGTTGGGCAGCGATGTCATCGAATATCTATCGGCACCCTCCCTTACAAGATACTCATCTCTTTCCCATGGACATGTCGCGTGTCCCATCGAAAACCATTATACCGCACCCTTCCCTATGGAAGCCCCAAGAGTCAAAAATATTCTGACAAAATCCCCTCGAACTGTCCTCACTACACTTGATGGCAGAGGTCTTAGGAATAACTCCCCACGGTTTGTAGCGGGAAGATCCCCATGTCTTTTATCAAGCGTCTCTCGCCTGGTTTTCCTACCGCAAAGTTGCTCTTTTTAAGGATTCGGTATTCGCCATGCAGCAGCGTTAACGGGCAATACTCATGCCTCTTCAACTTGAATCACCGTGAGCAGGTGCTTGGCCCGCGAGCGCGCCACGTAGCGGTTTACGTTTTCGCGGCCGCCATCGGGGAAAGGAGTTTCCAGGACCACGATAGCGTCCGCTTCAAGGCCCTTGAAGCGGCTCCAGGAGGATAGGAGGACTCCCTTGTTCTTGCGCCACTGGTTGAAATTGCGGGTGGCCAGGACGGGTTGAAAGTCGCTGGGCCACTCCTGCTCGGAGGAACCCGACGCCAGAACCGCCACCTGCGAAGTCCTTAGGCCGCCGGCGCCCGGCATGCACCATTCACGAACCTGTTTGCCGGCCTTGGCGAAGCCTTCGTGCAAGGAACGGGCTTGGATGAACTCTGGCTGCGTCTGTTGCCGGAAGCGATCGAAGACGCGCTGCACGCTGGCCTGCAGGTCCTGGCATTTCAAGGCATCCAGGACCAGGTCAGGGGAGATGCTGGCGGGCAAAGCACCGGTATAGTGGCAGTCCGGGAAGGCGACGGCATATCCGAAGGTGAACGGCATTTGGTTTTCCTCGAAGGTGAGCTCTTTCTTCACCCGCTCCATGATCTCATGCATGCTCTTGCGGACCTGCATGAAGGGGTCTTTGACGATCACCCGGCGTTCGCCGTTGGGAAGAACCCGCAGCCATTCCATGCTTACCGGGTCGAACTCCAGCGATCCTCCCTTGACCTCCACGAAGAGCATCCCATTGTTGAGGTCCAGCACAACGAAGTCGCATTCCCCTTCGAAGAGCGTGCCGCGCTTGTTGGCGCCGAGCCAGTTGAAGCTGTGGAATACCTCGACCCGGCTGGCCAGCTGGTTGACGAGAGCCTTTGCCACCATCCGTTCACCCGGATTCTCGATCTCTGATGGGTCAATCTTGGGGATCAGCCTTGCCATGCCGTGCCCTCCTGGCCGCTTGTTCCTTCATTGGTAACAGTATCCAGCTTTCAGTCTACACCAAGTCTTCATAGGCCTCATGGGCGGCGTGGCGTTGCTACAAATCCAGGAATAATCGAAGCGCCTTTCGAACCTGGTCCTGCAGCTCGGGCGGTAGTTTCCCCAGACGGTGTTGCAGGCGATTCTTGCTGATCGCGCGAATCTGGTGCGCCAAGACCAGCGACTCCTTTTCCAAACCTGCCGTTCCAACCGGGAGGAGCACCTCCCCGGGGAAGACACGACGCCCAACTTTCCGCGTAGTAATCGGGAGGATCGCCACTTGTTCCCAATGCTGGTTGAAGTCTTCGCCCGAGACGACCAGTACAGGCCGAGTTCCCGCCTGCTCGGAGCCCTGGACAGGATCCAAAGCCGCAATGAAAGTGCTCCAGCGATATTCGGTGGCGTATGAATCAGTCATTTGATCGTAGAGCCATCTGGTCGATTGAAGCGAAATCCTTGCTAACCTCCCTTATGTCCATTAGGAACAAGGGGTCCCGGCTGGCCGCATCCAATTGCTGGAGGAGTTGTTCCCGCTCGGCTTGGAGAATCGCCTCTTCCAATGAGGCTCGCACCAGGGAAGCGAAAGATGTGTATCGCTTGCGCGCTACGAGTCCTTTTGCCTGATCCACCAAGTTGCAGGGGAGCTGCAGGGTCACTTTGATCTTTCTCTCAATCGTCTTGGCCATTTCATTATACCTCCATAGAATGATGGTAAGACTTGGTGGTATAAGTTGCAATTATTCTCATTGAAAGGGGGGAAGACCTAACCAACAGGTACGCTCTGAGAGTTAAACCAACCAATCCTACGTTATCGCTCATGGGGTGGAATAGGGAACTCCATTCCCATTTGAAGGTAAGAGCATTGGTTAAGGGAAATGCAGTTCCCTTAACCATGTGACCCATGCATTGCTATGGGTTAATGTGTAATCGTCAAGAAGTCGGGAGGGTGTCACTTGACAGGTGAACACAAAACCCATAATACTTTCATGGGTAACGTGAAACGATGTCAAGGGCAATAGCGATGAAGCATGATGGTTTTTTCCGAAAACACCCGGTTTTCACAGGAGAGGAGTTGGCCAGGCATCTGTCGTCTCGTGGTGAGGTTGGCGGAAGGGCACAGGAGGCTCTTCTGGCCTACCACCAGAAGAGCGGACGAGTCGTTCGGGTGCGACATGGTTTGTATGCTGTCATCCCGCCAGGAGCCGACGCCGATTCCTATTCGGTCGACCCTTTTCTTGTAGCCGCGAAGCTGACCAAAGACGCGGTGTTATCGCACCACACAGCGCTTGAACTGCATGGCCGGGCCTATTCGGTGCAGGAATATTTCACCTATTCAGCATCCCGCCCGCTGAGCCCTCTGACGTTCCGCTCCCATGTTTTCCGAGGAGCGAGTTTTCCGAAGGATCTTCGCCGCGCGGGAAAAGAGAGTTTCGGCGTTTCTACTACAGAGCGCACCGGTATGGAACTTCGAGTCACCAGTTTGGAGCGGACTTTGGTGGATGTCCTGGACCGCCCGGATCTTTCGGGAAGCTGGGAGGAAATCTGGCGATCGCTGGAGTCCGTCGAATTCTTCGATCTGGATAAGGTCGTGGAGTATGCGTTTTTACTCGGAAATGCGACCACTGGGGCGAAGGTGGGTTTTTTTCTCCAGCAGCACCGCGATCCCTTGATGGTAGAGGACCGTCACCTCAAGGCGCTTCAAGATCTGCGGCCACGACAACCGCATTATTTGAACCGTTCAAAACGGAAATCCGGTCGCCTCGTGCCGGAATGGAACTTGATTGTGCCCAGAGAAGTGCTCGAACGGGCTTGGGGTGAAGTCCTGTGAGAATCTCTTCTGAAAAGCTGGCCTCAGAAGCGGAGGCGACAGGCTTCAGACCTGACGTGCTGGAAAAGGCCGCCCATTTGCTTGGGTTGCTAGATGCCATACGAAGTCATCCTTTCCTTAAAGGCAAGCTAGTTCTGAAGGGCGGCACGGCTTTGAACCTTTTCGTCTTTGATGTGCTACGCCTTTCTGTCGACATCGATCTAAACTATGTGGGAGCAGAGGATCGTGAAGGTATGCTCGCCGAGCGTCCAAAGATCGAGCAAGCTCTTCAGGCGGTCTTCGCTCGGGAGGGCTTCAGCGTCAGGCGGATGCCCGGAGAATACGCTGGGGGTAAGTGGTCACTTCGCCATGAAAGCGCCCTCAGCCAGTCCAGCAACCTCGAAGTTGACGTCAACTTCATGTTCCGCGTCCCGTTATGGCCGGTCGTTACTTGCGACTCTCACTTCGTCGGGATTTGGCAAGCCACAGGGATTCCCGTGCTGGATTATCATGAACTGGCTGCCGGCAAGCTTGCGGCACTGCTGGCGCGTAAACAGGCGAGAGACTTGTTTGACAGCCATCGGATTCTTCGGATGGGCAACCTTGAACGGCATCGACTTCGCATCGGGTTCGTCGTCTACGGCGCGATGAACCGCAAAGACTGGAGGACTGTCTCTGCCGAGGACGTGGACATCGACGCTGTGGAGTTAGCCCGGCAGCTGATTCCAACTTTGCGCGTCAACGAAGCAGAGGTCCGTGCGACATCAGTGGAATATGGAACACGCCTTGTGACAGAGTGCCGGGAGGGTCTATCTGCAGTGCTGCCCTTCACGGACCGCGAGCGAGCATTCCTGGATTTACTGCTGGATAAAGGAGTGATCGACTCGACCATTCTGACCGCTGACACGTCCCTCCAACAGCGCATACAAAGCCAGCCGCTGTTGAACTGGAAGGCTCTTAATGTGCGAAATTGCAAGGAATTATCTTGACGAAACCCACACGTATCCTACGAACAGGCTACCGTTGCACTTCCTTAACAGTCACAAGATGACAAGACGTTTTCGTAGATAGACAAACAAGGCTTTAGTGGCTAACAAGTGCTGTTGGGTGGCCGTCCACATGGGGTTGCTTTTCCAACCCAGCTAGAGAAACGAGCTGGAATCAGTGCACCAGGTTTTCGTGGACCTCATGGGGGGCGAGGAACGATCGGTCAGATCTTCTGCCGTGGCCCTTCATTTGCTTGTTGTGGGGGTGAAGAAGAGACTGCTCCAGGGATTTTGGTGCAATGATGAGAAACAAATATACGAGACTTCGGGGGCACGTATAGGTCGTTATCCCACTAATTCAAAGAGCGCCGATTTCGCGGCCTGTTTGTCCAGCGTGAGAACATTTTCACACCCTGAATGATGTGCAGATTGGGCGATCAGAAGGTTGGAGAGGTCGAGAGGATGAAGAACCGTATGAGGATGTTTGTATCCAGGGCTTTCATGATCTGTCCGCCAGCATCTTATTCCGGATGCCTTGGTCCATCTCGGCAAGGGATCGGGCTGATTGACCCATTTCTCTTTGCCAGTCTATTCATTCCTTGATTTATGGTAAGGAATAAGGGATAGGACATCAATCAGTCTTTTCAGATATCGTTTGCTTCGGCTGGTTTCCCTGGTACGATATGGTCGATCAACTGGCGGAGTCCCAGGCGGGTTGCGCGCCTCCAATTTCCAGGCTACGCTTGTTCCGGGAGCCAGGGCGTGCCCAATAAGCCAAGGCGCGTCCTGGAAGTGTTCAGGTAGTTTTCGTTTGCTCCCCCTCGAGATGCTGCAGAATGCGCAGGATCATCTCGTTCTGCCGCTCCAGATGCATCAGAATCGTCTCAATTTCCCGCTCGGCCTTTACATCCGTATCCAGGTCAGCCTGAGCCCTGGCCTCGGCGTGCATGCCCTGCAGGTTCTGCCCGATCAGCAGCAGGGGCATCAGGAAGATTTGGATCATGTTGGAAAAGAACAACCAGAGGATGAATCCGGGGAAAGGATCGAAACGCCAGCCGGACGGCGCAAGGATATTCCAGCCCAGCCAGACAACCGTCCAGCCGACGATGATCAGGAAGAAACCCATGGTGCCGATGTGTTGGGTGATCCAGATGGCAAATCGCTGTAGGCGCGTGAGCTTTTTGCGCTGCTCTTTGTTGACGTCCCGAATGGGCTTGCGCAGCTTTCTCAGTTCCTCCAGTGAAGGCGCTTCAGGATGATGGCTCATTCGTTTTTCCCTTCCTTTCCGTTGCCTGATGGGCGCGAGAAATTGCCCCCTTGTTTGCTTCAATGGTCATTTTATCTTTTCCTGAACCGAAATGGGTCGTTCAGGGATCAGTACTCCTTGTGAAATCCTCTCGAAATATTGTATGAAAACTCCAGAAGAGATACATTGACTGTGTAAGAACATAGAGCAAGGGAGCCGCTGAGGCTCACTTGCTCAGGGTACTACGAATGCTAAGCGAGGAAATTGGTCAAAGCGGCCTTGGCTTCGATTGAAACTGAAATGTAAACGATGGAGGTGTGCATGAAGTTTTTATTACGATTGGTTTTGAATACTGTAATCCTTCTTTTGATCGCCTACCTATTTCAGGCCCTTGGCCTCGCCTTCACCATCGAGTCGTTTTGGTGGGCCTTGCTGGCAACCCTCATTCTGGGCGTTTTGAACCTTCTCCTCAAGCCGATTCTGCAAGTGATCAGCCTACCCATCACACTGCTTACCTTTGGGCTGTTTACTTTCATCATCAACGCTTTCCTGCTCTGGCTGGTAGTCCTGATCCTGCGACCGCATTTTGATATCCCGATCTGGTGGGTGATCATTCTAGCAGCCTTCGTTTTCGCAATCCTTTCCTCGTTGGTGGGTAATTTTTTAAAGGAAACGAACTAAAGAGTCGAGCCCAAGTGCGATCGGATATTTCAAGGAAATTGTTTAAATGGCAACGAGCATCCCTTATTGTAATACGAGATTTACTATTGTTCCCCAAGGGAATACTCCCGAATGGCGTTGCTGGAAAGGTTCATGAGAGTACTAAAACAAACTTCTCCTGCGCGCTGGTAAGACCCGTCTGCATCTCAATTCAACCTATCTCGGAAGGTTTCCCTGATCGGATTGCTTGGTTTCACAGGCCTTGCCGAGAATGCTTGAATACTCGACCTGACCACAAGGGTATCCTGAACGAGACGACCGGGAGATGAACCGGAGAACCAACTTCATCAACAACCTAAACCTATCTCTCAATCTCACGGGACTCGTATTATGCTAGAAAATTAGACGGCAAAGCTTACACCGAGGAGGATGAAATGATGAAAATAGCAGGTCGATGGATCGTGAGTTTATTGTTGCTGCTTTCTCTAAGCGGGATCACCGCCTTGCCGGAGACACAAGCCACCGACGCCCCTTGGCCGATGTTTCGCCACGATGTGCGGCTCGGTGGGACCAGCACGGCCCGCGTGCCCGCAAATCCGGTCTTGAAGTGGACTTATGAAACCAGTGCCATTTTTCAATCGCCGGTGGTCGGAGCCGACGGGACCATCTATCTCGGCGATAGCGAGCACTGGGTTTATGCTCTGAACGGGGACGGGTCTCTGCGCTGGAAGAATCCCATCGAAGGCACTCTAAGTTCCGCTAGTCCTGCTCTGGCGCCGGACGGCACGATCTACGTGGCGATGGACGATGGTCTTTACGCCTTCCAGCCGGATGGTTCGCTGAAATGGCGGGCGGCAGGAGGGGACAGTTGGTGTTTCTCTTCTCCGGTGGTGACGTACGACGGATCGATCTATGTGGGTTGGTCGGACAACAAACTGTTTGCTTTCAGCCCCTCCGGCGCGAAGAAATGGGAGTTTCAGACCATAGGCCAAATCACCGCCGCACCGGCCATTGCCCCGGACGGCAGCATCTACATCATTTCCGCCGATGGCACTCTCTACGCCATCAATCCCGACGGCACCTTGCGTTGGCAGCCGGTTTCCCTCAGTGACGGTTTTCTGGGATCCGTGGCGATCGCAAGCGACGGGACGCTGTACATCGGCGCGCTAGATAAAAACCTGTACGCGTTGAACCCAAACGGCTTGATCCTATGGCGAGCTCCTTGCGGAGGGCGAATCTTGCATTCCTCACCCGCGATCGCTCCCGACGGCACGATCTATGTCGGGGCGGAGGATTATCGTCTCTATGCTTTTAACCCGGACGGTTCTCAGAAGTGGTCTTTCCCGACAGGGGGAGTGATTGATGCCTCGCCGGTGGTGGATGGTAACGGCACTGTGTACATCGGATCCGATGACGGTCAGCTCTATGCCGTTAGGCCGGACGGGACTCCGGCCTGGCCAACCCCCATCGATTTTGGAGAGCCGATTCGCCATGAAGTGGCCATCGGAAGCGATGGCACTCTCTACGTTGCAGGCTATCACGTGTTCATCGCGTATGGCGCGGCTGAACCCTCGCCTACACCTGCGCCAACTCCCTCTCCGTCTCCAATTGTCACCCGGAAGCTGCAATTTCTGATTGGAGAAATTACCTACCTGGTCAATGGCACACAAAAAACGATGGATACCGCGCCCGTCATAGCCGGCGGCCGGACATTTCTACCGATCCGCTATGTGGCTCAGGAACTAGGCGCGACGGTGAGCTGGATGAATACCGAGCAGAAGGTAACTGTCACCCTCCAAGGGGTCGGGATCGAGCTTTGGATCGGTAAGAACACGGCAGCCGTAGATGGGGTGAGTACCCCGATCGATCCGGAAAACCCCGAAATCATGCCCTTTATCCAACCACCCGGCCGGACCATGTTGCCGTTGCGTTTCATTGCCGAAACCTTGGGTTGCAGGGTGGATTGGCTGCCTCCGAAAGAGGTGCAGATTAGATATCCCGCCCCCTAGCTTCATCACTGGCCACGAAGGGGCGGTATTCAAGAGTACTCAAATGGTCTTCTCTTGCAGACCGCGTTGTCGCACCTGTATCCCAATTCAGTCCATCATGGGAAGCTTCCCTTCTCAGATTCCTTGATTTCACCGGCCATGCTGGAAATGCTTAAATACTAAACTTGAACACACAGATGCAGCGCAGTTCCGATGTAAAAGACATTGACCTCCCCAGTTCGTGAAGTTACCATCCAACAAGAAGTGGAGTGCGTCCATCGGTACGTGCGATAGACCCAGAGTGACGATGGTGATGACTGAAGAGATCAACCGAAGAGTCGATGCGATATGGAGCGATCCGGCGGAACGGGAATGTGTCTTGGCTGCGTTACAGAAGTTTGGGCACGAGAGGTACGAGCGAGAGGCGGAACGAGTTCACCTTGCCATTCTTAAGCTATGCGACGCTCGGGTAGACCGGGTGATCGAGCTTGTTGCCGCAGCAAAAAAGGATTATCGCGACGTCCTCATGTGGGCAGAATACCCAAGGGAAGGTCAAGCTCTTTGGACGCTTCGTTCTGATCTATCGAAGGAAGAGCGATTCCAGCTTGAGGAGCTTCGGCGGCAAGACCGCCAGCAATATCAGGATTGGCTGAAGAAATGAAAGAGCTGTCGAACCAGCCACTGCTGGATATTTGTGACCCGCAGCGGACCACTCGATTCAGAGCGCGACATTAGCTGAACCAAAGGAAAACCCGAAAGGAGAACGAGCATGGAAGACGAAAAGAAGAAATTGACCACCAACGCCGGGGCTCCCGTCCCCGACAACCAGAATGCCATGACCGCTGGGCCGCGTGGCCCGCTGTTGCTGCAGGATGTCTGGTTCCTGGAAAAGCTTGCTCACTTCGACCGGGAGGTCATCCCCGAGCGGAGAATGCATGCCAAGGGTTCCGGGGCGCACGGTACTTTTACCGTCACCCACGACATCACCCATTACACCAAAGCGAAGATTTTTTCCAAAATTGGCAAGAAGACCGATCTCTTCACCCGCTTCTCTACGGTGGCAGGGGAACGAGGTGCAGCGGATGCGGAGCGTGACATCCGGGGCTTTGCCATCAAGTTCTACACGGAGGAAGGCAACTGGGACCTGGTGGGAAACAACACGCCCGTATTCTTCCTTCGCGATCCGCTGAAATTCCCCGACCTTAACCACGCTGTGAAGCGCGATCCACGTAACAACATGCGCAGCGCTAAAAACAACTGGGATTTCTGGACATCACTGCCGGAGGCGTTGCACCAGGTCACTATCGTCATGAGCGACCGCGGCATCCCTGCCACCTATCGGCACATGCACGGTTTCGGCAGCCATACCTTCAGCCTGATTGACGCTAACAACGAACGCTACTGGGTCAAGTTCCACTTTAGGACGCAGCAGGGCATCAAAAACCTGACGGACGCCGAAGCCGAAGCCATCGTTGGCAAAGATCGTGAGAGCCACCAACGCGACCTCTACGAAAGCATCGAGAGGAAGGATTATCCGAAGTGGAAGCTTTTCATCCAGGTGATGCCGGAGAAAGATGCCGCTACCTGCCCGTACAACCCTTTCGACCTGACCAAGGTGTGGTTTCACATGGACTACCCACTTATTGAGGTCGGGGAGATGGAGCTGAACCGAAACCCAGAAAACTACTTCGCCGAGGTCGAACAGGCTGCTTTCAACCCGGCAAATGTGATTCCAGGCATCAGCTTTTCGCCGGACAAGATGCTGCAAGGTCGCCTGTTCTCCTACGGTGACGCCCAGCGCTATCGACTTGGAGTGAACCACCACCTGATCCCGGTGAACGCCTCACGTTGTCCATTTCACAGCTATCATCGTGATGGCGCCATGCGGGTGGACGGCAACTATGGAAGCACACTCGGCTACGAGCCCAACAGCTATGGAGAATGGGAACAGCAGCCGGAATTCGCTGAACCCCCTCTGGAACTGGAGGGAGCCGCCACTCACTGGGACCACCGGGTGGATGAGGATTACTTCAGCCAGCCTGGTCTGCTCTTCCGCTTGATGAGCCACGAGCAGAAGGAAGCCCTCTTCGGCAACACCGCCCGTGCCCTGGGGGATGCTCCGCGGGAGGTCAAGGTGCGCCACATCAGCAATTGCCTGAAGGCCGATCCGGCCTACGGAAAGGGAGTGGCCGACGCGCTCGGTATCCCGCTCAGTGAAGCATCCAAATAGGAGACACAATCAACGCAGACAGGCATGAAGGGGATGGCGCTTTTCACCACCACTAATGCCACACGGTCGGCAGCCAACGTGAGACATACATGAGAGGGCAGCTCGTCGTAGTCAACGACCTCATGCAGACGAACTACTTTTACTTCCTTACAGAGCCAACGGGCGAGAACTTTCACCCTGGTTTCCGCCCAGAACTGACGCCTGAGGAAATGCTGGAACTTGGAGTCTTCGGTGGAAAATACATGACGGATTGCACGGCTGAGTTCCCGTCGGAATGGTTTGAGAAGGCCAGGTTCTGCCCTGAACGGCATAACCCTGGTTTGAATTGCTTTGGCGTGAACGCTTCTCAACCTCTATCGGTATGGCGGCAAAAAGGGTGGATATACCATGAAGATCCGCGAGGTTGGTTTCAATGGTACTGTCGGTATTATTTAGGGCGGAGATGTCCTGATGACGAACGTCAAATCAACCGATGGCGTGCGATGCGAAGGCACATTGCACAGATCAGGAAGAACTGCCGTCCTGGGGACCTCAATTGCCGGCAAAAGCAAAGGCAGGCCTTGCTTCACTGGGGTTATGACTCGCGAACAATATGAATGCGTCGACGATAGATCCCAGGCAGAAAAAGAAACGATGGCTCCGCGGTTTGCGGATCGCGACCGCGATCCTGCTGCTCTTGTTCGTAGTGGTTCCCTATCTGATCCCGGTCCCCCCTCTGGCCGGCCTGGTGGCTGCTGAGCAGCTTGCCGATGCGGACAGTCAATTTGCCGATGTGGCCGGACTTCGTTTCCACTAAAAGCTGCAAGGCGCGGGTGAACCGCTGATTGTCCTGCTGCACGGCTTCGGCGCCAGCCTCTATTCCTGGCGAGATGTCATGGAGTTGCTTTCCCGCTTAGGTACGGTACTGGCTTACGACCGCCCCGCCTTCGGTCTCACCGCCCGGCCGCTAACCTGGTCGGGAGAAAACCCCTATGCACCGGCTGCCCAGGTCAGTCAGTTGATTGCCTGGCTCGACCACCTCGGAGTTCAAAAAGCGATCCTGACCGGGCACTCGGCCGGTGGGACTCTGGCAGTGGAAACGGCTCTGCGCTACCCGGATCGGGTGCAGGCCTTGGTGTTGGTGGACCCGGCCGTCTACGCAAGCGGAGGATTTCCCGGGTTCGTTCGCTTCCTGGCTCAGTTCCCGCCTTTCCGTCGCTTGGGACCGCTTTTGGTTCGCTCGATTGGCGAAAATGGAATCGACTTTCTGAAACCAGCATGGCATGATCCAGCCAAGATCACACCGGAGATCCTGGAGGGGTACCGCGAACCACTGAAGGTTGTGGATTGGGATGCCGCGCTGTGGGAGTTTTCCCTTGCCAACGGTTCCGTCGACTTGGTTTCCGGGTGACCCGATTGGCGGTTCCCACATTGCTAATCATGGGTGACGACGATCAGATCTTCCCTACCGAGCAAAGCACCCGCTTAGCCTCCCAGATCCCAGAAGCCTCCCTTGTCGTGATCCCCTAGTGCGGTCACTTGCCGCAAGAAGAGAAACCGGCTGAATTTCTGCGGACGACGAGCGGTTTCCTCGCTGCTCTGTCTCCGTAGTGAGATCAGTCAGGCGAGACCGGCTGGCGGATCACCGTCCGCAACTTTTCCGGAGCCGTTCTCCGTGGATCTCCCAGATAGATCTCGTGGTGCTTGCCGCGCCAACACATCCCTTGTGCTCGAATGAAGGCGTGCAGTTGTTCGATGGTGGGAGCCATCGCGGAATATGGCCCCAGGTGCAGCACCTGGGCGGAAAGCCCTTCCCGGAGGCGCTCCAGGCGGACCTTATCCAGCACCGGCAGTGCTTTCTTCTTTCCCGCCTCAGCCAATGCCTGCCGGAAGATGGCCTCGTTCACCGCCTCCGGCTGCATGATCATCGAGGTCCAGTGCAACTTCTCCTTGCGTTGGTGCAGGAAATCCCCCGGGTCATCAAACCACCATAACCCCTCCAGGGGAGGGACGACGAACTCCAGGCCACCGCTTTTCTTCAGGGAGAACTTGATGGCATAAGCCACCGCGTAGAGGGTCTGGATCGACTCCTGAAAGACAGAGGAGGCGTTCGGATCCCCCGCGCCGTCCACCATCAGGAAGCCCATCTCCGGAACCTCCACCAGTTCCGGTTGGCGCGGGGGGTTGTACAGCTTGGAATAGAACTTCTTGAAGTCCAGTTTCGCCATCATGCTTCCTTTCTCGGTTTAGGGACGTTGTTCAATTGTTGACTAACTTTTCCGATTGAAGGTGGAATCGTTCACTCTCCAGCCGAAAGCCTATTCCCCGCGTTTGCTCGACCAGGTGCGGCAATATCCGGCTTGCCCGATTGCCCTGGGATCCGGTCATCAGAACTGACCTGAAGTCAATTCCCGCTGGATCTGGCGTATCGCCCCCAGGTGGTAGGCGCCGTGCCCGACGAGGGAGATCACGCCCTTCAGGAAGTCTCCGTCATCCCAGGGCACGTTTCCTGCCAGTGCGGCGAGCAGGTCAGCGTGAACGCAGCGGAGGCTGTTCTTCAGCTCCTGCCATGATTCCTTATCCACTGCAGGCACGAGCCAGCTCTCGCCCCAATTGACATTGGCATAGGGGTTTTCCCCCTTCATCGCCCGGCAGGCGAGCCGCAACGAAAAGAGCAGGTGCGTTGCGTGCGCGGCGATGGTGTGCCTCCCAGGGCCCGGCGGCTGGGAAGCGAGGCTGAACGGTATCGTTTCCAAGGTACCGATGACGCCCGAGTTCAGCGCGTTGGTGGTGACCCAGGTGGCTTTGGGATCCGGTGGACCGACATAAACCTCCTCGAGCAACACCCCTAATGCTTCTGTGAGCGCATCCGTTGTGATGCTGCCTACATTTAGCCCTTCGACAGGCCGGGGCTCTTCTGCGGTCATGGTTTGGTCTCCCTCCTATATTTGAACAGGATGTCTGGCGAGATTTATTGCAAAACATGTTCCCATCTTTGTGATCATCCCCGAGACTTCCATCAGATCCTGTTTCGTGCCAGGAAAAAACTACAATGAGGTCACTCCGGAACCGTCGATATTCTTTGGCGTTGCCCTGTGGAAATCGGCACCCGCGCCTTTCTGCTCTAGGCCCCGGCAACCAGTATTTTGTCCTCCTCTACCTTCACCTCAAAGGCCGTTTCATCTTTCGCGTTCAACTTGAGGAGACCAATTTTGGGGCCGGTGATGCATTTTCCGGTAGTGACGTCGAACATGGCTCCATGCTTGGGACAGGTCACGATCTTCCCTTCCAGTTTCCCCTTGGATAGGTCGCCTCCGGCATGGGTACAGGTATTGTTGATGGCATAAAACTCCCCTTCGACATTGGCAATCAAGATCTGTTTGCCTCCAATCGAGCAGGACTTCATCGATCCTGCGGGGATCTGGTCAATCTGGGCGGCTTCGATAAAACTCATGTTCTTCCTCCTTGGTTGCTTTCCTGGTCAGTCTATGAACCATTATGGATCTCCGTCTGCCTGCAGGCCAACGGAACAAATCATCGGCAGGGAAGGGTCCAGTGCCGGATTACTCCAAATGGCTGCTGTCGCAAAACGGTTTATTGGAGCTTTTGCCGCAGCGGCAAAGGGTCACGCGGTTGCGAATTTCATAGCATGCGCCATCCACCGACTCGATGGGAATACCGCCTCGTACCCATATTGGACCCATTTTCCCGGCTTCCGTATCCTCAACCAGGCCGATCGATGGTTCGAAAACCGGTTCAATGGCCTTTCCGTCCTTGTCCCAGGCTACCAACCTTCCGGAGGGGCAATCATAGGTTTCCTGGATCGCCATTTGCCGGGACTCCGGGTCGTCGGATCGTTTCGTCAATTTCCAGGTTCCCCCGGCGCACTCGCAGAAACCGGCGCCGGCACAGAAGTCCTCGACATCACTCAGCGTGAGATTGGGACCCACGGTCATGCTGGCTTGCTCCAGGTAGGGTTCATGGCCGGCAGTTTCGGTCCCGTCGAAGCCTGCCTTAACATGTCTTCCATCGCAAAAAGGCTTCTTTTGGGAATAGCCGCAACTGCAGAGAGCATAAATTGTCTCCGCGGGGTATTCCCTGTTTTCTTTCCATACATAGCACGGTCCATCGCCCGTCGCACAAATGCTTTGCTCGGACAAAGGCACGCCTCCCGATACCAGGTAGGGTCCATTCCTGGTGACCTTCATTATCTTGCCAGTTTCTTTTTGATCGTTGTTTCGTGGTTTTGCCATTTTCCCCCTTCAGCCATTCGCTCTATTTCGGAAATGCTTCTCTTTGTTACGCTGCATGGGCCGTTCCATGCACTTTCCACGAATTGTACTCCTACTGGAGAGCTTTTCTGCCGGATTCGGAAAGAAGATGGTAGCTGTCAATGTTCGGTTGATCCCTCTCTCGCAGCCATTCTCTCCTTGCCATTGCATGGTTTGCCCACCGATTCGCCGGAGACCGGGGAGGTGACGAGAAGATGGCACTCGGGATCGGTGGTGCATAGCGCTTGGGGAATCATGCATGCGGGTCAGGCCTTCGATGACTTCTTGGGGTCTTCCTTCGCTTCGTAGGGGATGGGGATGTACTGCACTGAGGGCCGGCGGCTTCGTCCCTGGGAACTAGTTCCATCCGCTCGGCCTGGGCCGGCGTTATCCGCTCGTCCAGGAGCCAGCAAGGCACGAGGACCATCCCAGCTTTTCCTGCGTCGCCGTGGTGGTCTGCGTCTATCACCGGTTTTTAAGATACTGCTTCAGATTGCGATAGTAGTTTTCGTGGGGTCCAATGCTGATCAGCTCGAGGTTGTCATCCAGCTTTCGATACGCGAGAAGGTACTGCTTGGCTTTTAGCTTGAATTTGTAGACAAAGATCTCCCTCAGATCTCCCTTCTTTTCCTCGCCGATCGATGGGTCTTCGGCGATTCTGCGAACCTCTTGGTCCAAACTTTCCTTTTCTTGTTTTGTCAGTTTCCTTGTTTTTTGTTCAAAAGATCGTGATTGAAGGATTTTCATGTGGGCTTAGCCAAATAGGTATTCGGTCTTTTCGCCCTGCTCCAATTGCTCCAGCCCAACCAGTATCTCTTTGATCAGGGAGTAGGGTAGATCCGGGTTCTCCTCGACATATTTGCCCATGCGAGCCCAATGCTCAATTTGGCCGGCCAAAGAGCGGTGGTCGACTCGGCTGAACTTTCTAGCTTCATTGGCCAGTTCCTCGGAAATCCTTACTGCTGTTGCCATGGTTCATTCCTCCGCAAGCGTTGTTACATTTTGTAATCACTGTAGCTCGATTAGTTGCAAAAAGCAATTCCACGATCACGAACTATTTTTCATTTTCTGCTTTTGCCCTTTTTTGCAACCTTGCAATCCCGGGAAGCCTCTCTGGATGACGCTTTGAAGCACCTCAAATGGCTTATCTTCAATGTTTTGTTCTTCTGCTACATCTGTATAGACAGCCAATCGCTGTCCAGCCAGAGGAGGCAAGATCCCCGAGCAGCAGCCTCCAGGGAAACCATCAAGGGATGGACCCAGCGGGGAAGAAAGGAGGACCAGGAACCATGGCTACCATCAACAACCCGATGCCCACCAAGCTGCAGTTGAAGCTGGTGAAAGGTGTCGACCCGGTCAGCGGTAAGACGCTCTACACCAGCGAGACCATCAGCAACCTCCGCACCGCCGCCACCGACGAGAACCTTCGCCTGACAGCGATGGAGATCGCTGCCCTGTTGGACCTGCCCATCGACTCCATCATCCGCACCGACGCCGGCACTTTGCTGGAGGGGTAAGAAAAGCAGTGGCTAAGTGGCTAAGTAGCTGAGTGGCTAAGTAGCTGAGTGGCTAAGTAGCTGAGTGGCTAAGTAGTCAAGTCATTCAATGGCTACGTCATTCAGAAGCTAAGCAGCTACACGAACTCAGAGCATATCGCTCTTCGGACTTCTTTACCAAGAAAGGAGGAAACAAGAGATGGCTGACAAGACCACCAAAGTGCTTCGCCTGGTCTTTGACACCGAGACCGCAGGCAAGCAGTACAGCATCAGCTTCCGCAACCCCAAGGACACCATCACTGCCGGACAGATCGCCACCCTGGGAGCCAACATCATCTCCCGCGACATCATCAACTCGGCCGGTGGTGCGCTGACTGCCCTGGCTGACGGCGGCATCGTCGATACTACCTTCACCGACCTCGTTCCGTAGAACACCCTGCCAAGTCACAGAGTGGGCGGGCATCAACCCGCCCACTCCACCCCAAGAGTCAAGAGAAGAAGAAAAGGAGGAAACGCAATGGAAGATCCACAGAAGAAGCAACACCGCATTGCCATCGACCCCGGGCACGGCAAGGACGGAGACCCCGGGGCCGTAGGACTGAACGGCTTGAAAGAAGCTGACATCACCGCCACCCTGGCTGCCTACCTGGACAACGAGCTGCGCCTGGCCGGCCAAAGCACCTACCAGACCGACCGCTCCCTGCTCTCCAGCCAACGAGCCGAGGAAGCAGCCAGAAACAGCTGCGACCTGCTCGTCTCCCTGCACTGCAATGCCGCAGGATCCACTGCCAAGGGCATCGAGACCTGGTTCCCCCATGGCAACGAGGAGGGAGAGAAACTGGCCCGCTCCCTACAACAGATCCTGGTGGAGAACACCCAAGCCACCGACCGGGGCGTGAAGGACGACTATGACTGGCGTCCTGCCGTCGATCCTTCCTGGACTGGCGGGATGGGCATCCTCCGCAACTTCCCCGGCCCGGTCTGCCTGGTGGAGCTGCTCTTCCTCAGCAACCCGGAGGAGGAGAAAAGGCTCAGCGACCGCGACTTCCTGGTGAAGGCGGCTACTTTCCTTCGCAAAGGAATCCTGAGTTACCTTGGGGAGGCGAATGCGCTGTCTCCTTCCACCGCTGGGGAGGGTGAAGCCCTCTTCCCGGACATCCCAGCCGATCTGTGGGGCGGCAGCGCCCGGTCTATGGCGCTTCGCCTGGCTGAGCTGGGGGTGCTCTCCGGTTACGAGGACGGCACCTTCCGGCCCCAGCAGCCGCTCAGCCGCATCGAGGGAGTCTCCCTGGTCTACCGTGCCTTGGCGCGTCTTGGCAAAGTGGCAGGAGGTTGACCATGGAAAGCATCCTCACTCTGATCGCCAACTTCGGCTTTCCCATTGTTGTCTCCGCCTACCTGCTGGTGCGCATTGAAGGAAAGCTGGAGAAGCTGACCGCAGCCATCACTGATTTAGCTCAGGTGGTGGAGGAGCTGAAGGTGAGCGCTGTGCAGCCGGCAGATTCTCCCCTTCCTCCCCGAGGTTCCTTTGCGGACCCGTAAGAGATCCTTTTCGCATCATACAAATGCACATAACTTTGTGCATTTCTTGCAATCAGTGGACATTAGTGCAATGATAGGCAAAAGGGCATATTTCTTACCCAAAACTTTGAGGAGGCACCAAGGCACATGAAAGAGATGACCGTGGAGCCATTCAGAAAGGAGAAGAAGTGAGATGGAAAACCAAAAGGAGGATGAGATGAGCAACGGAAACGCGAATGAGAAGAATACCGCCCTCTCTGCCGAGGGGACCCGCCTGCCGATGGCCGAGCGCCTGACCCGGCAGTCCCAGGCCGTGCAGCAGTTGTTGGGTACGGTGCTGACCAAAGGGCGCCACTACGGAGTGGTTAATGCCGGTGACAAGTCCACCCTCTTGAAAGCCGGGGCAGAGAAGTTGGCCCTGGGTTTCGGACTGGCTCCCGAGTTCGAGGGGGAGCGATTACCGGTGGATCTGGGCGAGGGGCACCGCGAGTACGTCATAGTCTGCCGCCTGCGCTCCCTCTCCAGCAGTCAGGTCGTTTGCTCCGGGTTGGGATCCTGCTCCACCCGGGAGAGCCGCCTGCGGGCCCGCTTCGTTACAGAGGGGAATAACCAGGAAGCTTGCCTGGCCGATGTCTACAACATGGTGCTGAAACAAGCCAAGAAACGGGCCTTGGTGGATGCCGTGCTCACCGCTACTGCCGCCTCCGACCTCTTCACCCAGGACATGGAGGACCTGAGCAGCGTGGCGGCAGTCGCCAAACCGATTGGAACCACCAAGCCTGCCGTGCCGCTGAAAGCCTCCCCAGGATCGCCCCTGCCTTCACCGGCTCCCTCCACCAGGAAATAAGGCCACTGAACCGATGAGAGCGCGCAACCTGAAGCCTGGCTTCTTTCACAACGAACAGCTCCTTTCCCTGTCTCCACTCCATCGCCTCCTCTTCGAAGGACTTTGGTGCGTGGCGGATTGGAAGGGCCGCTTGGAGGATCGTCCCGGGAAGATCAAGATCGAGGTCCTCCCGGGGGATCCTTGTGACATTAACCAGCTCCTCGACGACCTGGCCGATGCTGACCATCTCATCATCCGCTACCAGGTCGAGGGCCGCCATTTGATCCAGGTAACCACCTTCCAGAAACACCAGCACGTCTCGGAGAAAGAGAAGCGGTCAGAGTGTTTGCCGCCTCCACCGCAATGGTGCCTATCCGGGTCAAGTGCCACCGGGGCTGACCACGGTTTACTCCAGCCCGTTTCAGGAATCAAAGAAGTTTCACCCCAGCTTGATACGGGAACCAACCCGGTAGCATCCCGGAATGAACCCGGTACCATACCGGCAGCATCCCAGGATGAAGCAAGATCGCCCTTCTCTACTGCTCTACCCCATACTGCTCTACCCCAAACTGCTCTACCCCAAACTGCTCTACCCCAAACTACTCTACCCCAAACTGCTCTACCTTCGGAAAATCTCTCCACGCGTGCGCGCAAGAAAAGCGAAATCGCGCGCACCTACACTCTCGACTTCGAGCGGTTCTGGCAGGAGTACCCTTCCCACATCGACAAGAACCGCGCCTTCAGTTGCTGGAAATCACGCTTGAAAGAGGGCATCACCAGCGACCAGCTCAGCACGTGCGCTTGCAACTACGCAGTCGCTCGTCGAGGCGAAGATGAACGTTTCACCATGCACCCCAGCACCTTTCTGGGCCCGGGTCGCCGCTGGGAGGAGTTTCTCATTCACCCCAACGAATCGCAAAGACGGCGATTCATCGGGGATCCCGTTCAGCCCAGGGTGAAGGGAAGCAATGGCCGCCCCAAGTTGACCTGGGCCGATGAGGAGCTGCCTGCCTTTTCGCCGGCTGCCCAGGCCTGGATGGATCTGCCGACAAGCCAGGAAAGGAGAAATCCCGATGAATGAGAAAGAGACCAAGGCCATCCTGGCCCTCTGCAGCGAGATATGGGCCAACGTCCCTCCACCCAACGTGGCACGGCTGGAGATCTGGCAGGAGATGTTCTACGACCTGCCCTTCGATCTGGTGAAGCGGGCCATCAAGCAGCTCGCCTATGCCTCCCAGAGCCCTTTCCTTCCTCCCATCTCGGAGATCCGCCGCACCGTCGATGAGATGACCAGACCCGTCTACCCCTCCCCGGCCGAGGCCTATGGACAGATCCACGATGGGGTCAACAGGGCCGGCTGGGATGAAGCGGATATCAAGGCGCAGGTCCACCCGCTGGTCTGGAAGGTCTACCAACTGATCGGTCCTTATGACTACCGCATGGCTGACACCGACGTGATGCGGGGGCAGTTCATGCGCATGTACCAGGCCGGGCTGACCCGCGCCTTGGAACAGGACCGCATCCCGGAAGCATTTCGCCGCCAGACGGATGCGCTGCGGGCCGAGGGTGGGCAAAGTGCTCACCCTGCCCTCCCCGACCCGGAGAATGCAAGGATTGCCCGGGAGATGATTGAGCGCCTGGCCAAAGAGAAGGGAATGATCGATGGGTGAGCGAGGGAAGACTCAACGAAGCGAAGGAGCAGAGAGGATCAACAGTCTCGTGGCGCGGCAGACAGGCAAGCACTGCCCCCATTGCCACAGAGTGAAACCCCTGGAGGCTTTCTACGTCAAGCGCAACGGCCACCTCGCCAGTTGGTGCAAGGAGTGCGCGATAGCTGGTAGCCACCGGGGAAGAGGAACCGGCTACCGCCGGGTGGGGTTGAAGAGACGGGCCAGGAGGCGCCGGACGGTCCTGCCCGATGAGGAAAACCTGCCTCCTCCACCCATTGCCCCCCTCCGCCTGGTGGATGGGCACTGCGCGTACGCTTTCCCCCGGGGCAGGGTGCGCTGCTGGCGCATGGAAGGAAAGTGCGCCAAGCCGCACCGCCTTTGCTGTCCCTGGTTGGCAAAGGTATGGGAGTAGCGCAGTTTTTGCCAAAGTCTTGCCTTCATGGAGCCCTTTAGGTGGGCCTGGATTGCGGCTCATTATTGACATATTTTTGATGGCCTTCGCTCACTGCTTGCCCCCTCCTTGATTTCTCCCGCTCTACACTATCGCCATTGATACGTGGGTCAACCCGTTAGGAGAGATTCGATGAACGATGTGATCTTCTTGGCCTTACCTTTGCTTTTTTTCCTCGCCACCTGGGGCCTGGTGATCGGATGCGAGCGGTTGCTGGGGAGGCTGAAATGAGCCTCTTCTATTGGCTGGCGGGCATCATAGCCCTGGCCCTGATGGTTTTCCTGGTTTTCGCCCTGTTGCAGCCGGAGCGGTTCGAATGAGTTGGCAGAACGCCCTGCAGATCGGGCTCTTCTTCGTCTTGCTGATCGGACTGGTCAAGCCCCTGGGCGGTTACATGGCGCGGGTCTATGAAGGAAAGCGCACCCTCTTGAGTCGTTTCCTGCAGAGTTTTGAACGGTTCCTTTACCGTCTCTTCGGGGTGAATCCGGAGACCGAGATGAACTGGAAGCAATATGCCCTGGCCATGTTGCTCTTCAACCTGGTGGGTCTGCTCATGGTATATGCCCTGCAACGATTGCAGGCTTTTCTTCCATTCAATCCCCAGCAGATGGCTGCAGTCCCGCCGGACCTGGCCTTCAACACAGCTTCCAGCTTCGCCACCAACACGAACTGGCAGAGCTACGGAGGGGAATCCACGCTTAGCTACCTGACCCAGATGGCTGGCCTGACCACCCAGAACTTCGTCTCCGCGGCGACGGGGATGGCAGTGTTGGTCGCCTTTTCCCGGGGTTTCGCGCGGCAATCGGCGAAGACGCTGGGGAACTTCTGGGTCGACCTCACCCGCAGCATCCTTTACATCCTCTTGCCGCTCGCCCTGCTGCTGGCGGTGGCGCTCGTCTCCCAGGGAGTGGTACAAACCGTCTCCCCTTCGCAGACAGTGGATTTGCTGCAGCCGGCCGTGGGTAGCGGCCAGGGTATCGCCAGCCAAACCATCGCCCTCGGACCCGTCGCCTCCCAAGTGGCGATCAAACAGCTGGGGACCAATGGTGGGGGGTACAACAACGTCAATTCGGCCCATCCCCTGGAGAACCCCACGCCCCTGACCAACTTCCTGGAGTGCCTGGCCATCCTGCTGATCCCGGTGGCTCTTTGCTACACCTTCGGGGTGTTGGTAAAGGACACGCGCCAGGGCTGGGCGTTGCTGGCTGCGATGACCATCCTCTTCGCCGCCGCCCTGGGGATAGGCCTCTGGGCAGAACCGGCTGGGAACCCTTTGCTGACCTCATTGGGGGTCGACCAATCCGCTTCCCCCGGACAGCCGGGCGGGAACATGGAGGGGAAGGAGGTCCGTGTCGGCGTCAGCGGCTCGGTGCTCTGGTCGGTGGCCACTACCGCTGCCTCCAACGGCTCGGTGAACTCCATGCACGATTCCTACACGCCGATCGGCGGGATGGTGCCGATGGTCCTCATGCAGTTTGGGGAAGTGGTCTATGGCGGGGTCGGCTCGGGGCTCTACGGGATGCTGGTTTTCGCCGTGGTCGCGGTCTTCGTGGCCGGCCTGATGGTGGGCCGTACGCCTGAATACCTGGGGAAAAGGATCGAGGCCTTTGAGATGAAGATGTCGGCCCTGGTGATCCTCATCCCGGTCTTCCTGGTATTGGCCGGCACTGCCCTGGCGGTGGTCCTTCCGGCGGCTCGCAGCGCCGTACTGAACAACGGCCCCCACGGGTTCAGCGAGATCCTCTACGCTTTCAGCTCGGCATCCAACAATAATGGCAGCGCCTTTGCCGGCCTTTCCACCAATAGCGTCTTCTATAACGTAGCCCTTGGCCTGGCCATGCTCTTCGCCCGCTATTGGCTGGCCGTGCCGGTGTTGGCCATGGGCGGGGCGCTGGCGATGAAGAAGCGGATTCCCCCCAGCGCCGGGACCTTGCCCACTCATACGCCCTTGTTCATCGTCTGGCTGGTGGCCGTGGTGGTGATCGTGGGAGCTCTCAGTTTCCTGCCCGCCCTGGCTCTTGGTCCCCTGGTCGAGCAACTGGCGATGGCTGGGTCATAAAGGAGGAATGATTGCCATGAGTTACAAACAACCAACAAGAAAAACGCAAATCAACCTGTACGGACGGGCCATTTTTGAGGCTTTCCGCAAGCTGGATCCCCGCTGGATGGTGCGCAACCCGGTGATGTTCGTGGTCGAGGTGGGTTCCCTGCTGGCCTTCGCCCTCTGGGTCCAAGCCCTGGCCGGCGCCGGTGAAGCGCCTACCGCTTTCATCGGCGCAGTGGCCCTGTGGCTGTGGTTTACCGTTCTTTTCGCCAATTTCTCGGAGGCTCTGGCCGAGGGGCGAGGCAAGGCCCAGGCTGATGCCCTGCGCAAGACCCGCCACCAGACACCGGCCAAGATGTTGGCCCAGCCCAGCCGGGATGCTTCCGTCCAGGCAGTGTCTTCCATTGATCTGCACAAGGGAGACTTTTTCCTGGTGGAGGCCGGAGATACCATTCCCATGGACGGGGAAGTGGTGGAAGGCGTCGCCTCGGTCGACGAGAGCGCGGTGACTGGGGAGTCGGCCCCGGTCATCCGGGAGTCGGGAGGCGACCGTTCAGCGGTCACGGGCGGCACCCGGCTGCTGTCCGATTGGTTGGTCGTTCAGGTCACGGCTGAACCCGGACAGGGCTTCCTGGACCGCATGATCAGCATGGTGGAGGGCGCCAAGCGGAAAAAGACACCAAATGAGATCGCCCTCAACATCCTCCTGGCCGGATTCACCATTATCTTCCTGGTGGTCTGCACGGCGCTGCTGCCCTTTTCCCTTTTCAGCGTCCAGGCCAACGGGCAGGGATCACCAGTGACCATCACCGTCCTGGTGGCCTTGCTGGTCTGTTTGATCCCCACGACCATCGGCGGGCTCCTTCCGGCGATCGGCATCGCCGGAATGGACCGCCTGATCCGCCGGAACGTGATCGCCCTCTCAGGCCGGGCCGTGGAAGCGGCGGGGGACGTCGACGTGCTGCTGTTGGACAAGACCGGTACGATCACCCTGGGGAACCGCCAGGCCGTCGAGTTCATCCCCTTGGCCGGGGTGGAACCGCTTGCTCTGGCCGAAGCGGCCCAACTGGCCTCACTGGCCGACGAGACCCCCGAGGGCCGCAGCATCGTGGTCCTGGCCAAAGAGCAGTTTGGCCTTCGCGGACGGACAGTGGGTACCAGCAAGAGCGACCCGGAAGGTTTGAGCTTCATTCCCTTCTCGGCTCAGACGCGGATGAGCGGCGTGGACGGACCCTTTTACACGATCCGCAAGGGAGCCCCCGACGCCATGCTGGCCTACCTGGAGAGAAACGGCCGGATTGCCCCGCGTGAGCTTCAAGCGATCATCGAGAAGATTGCCACGGCCGGTGGCACGCCATTGGTGGTGGCCAGGAACGGCCGAGCCCTCGGCGTCATTCACCTGAAGGACATCGTTAAGGGCGGGATCAAGGAGCGTTTTGCCCAGTTGCGACGGATGGGCATTAAAACGATCATGATCACAGGGGATAACCCACTGACGGCAATGGCCATTTCCGCTGAGGCCGGGGTGGATGATTTTCTCGCCCAGGCGACCCCCGAGACCAAGTTGAGACTGATCCGCGAGGCCCAGGCCGGGGGGAAACTGGTGGCCATGACCGGGGATGGGACCAATGATGCCCCCGCCCTGGCCCAGGCCGACGTCGCCGTGGCGATGAACACCGGGACGCAACCGGCGCGGGAGGCGGCGAACATGATCGACCTGGACAGCAACCCAACCAAGCTGATCGAGATCGTGGAGATCGGCAAGCAACTGCTGATGACCCGCGGCTCGCTGACCACCTTCAGCATCGCCAACGATGTCTCCAAGTACTTCGCTATCGTTCCGGCGGCTTTTGCTTCCACCTACCCGGCCCTTTCCGCCTTGAACTTCATGCGCCTGGCGACCCCGGCCAGCGCCATCCTTTCGGCGGTGATCTTCAACGCCCTGATCATCGTTATCCTGATTCCCCTGGCCCTTCGTGGTGTACATTACCAGCCCTTGGGAGCGGCCAAGCTATTGCGTAACAATCTGCTCATCTACGGCCTGGGCGGCCTGGTGGCGCCTTTCATCGGCATCAAGCTGATCGATATGCTGCTTGTCGCTCTGGGGCTGGCTTAGAAAGGGAGGTGTCGACCTTGCGGACAATCTTTCGTCCAGCGATCGTCTCGCTGATCCTATTCACTATCCTCTGCGGGATCATCTATCCCCTCCTGGTGACAGGGATCGCCCAACTGGCTTTTCCCCGTCAGGCCAATGGATCCTTGATCCAGGCGGGAGAAAGGTCGGTGGGTTCCACCCTGGTCGGTCAATCCTTCACCGACCCGCGCTATTTCTGGGGCCGGCCCTCAGCGACGATCCCACCCTACAACGCCGCGGCCTCGAGCGGGTCCAACCTCGGACCGACCAACCCCGCCTTGCTGGAAGCAGTGAAGGCTCGTATCGCCGCTCTCCAGGCAGCGGATCCGGACAATCATGAGGCTATTCCGGTGGACCTGGTGACGGCCTCCGGCTCTGGTTTGGACCCGCACATCAGTCCGGCTGCAGCCGAGTACCAGGTATCCCGCGTTGCCCGCCTGCGAGGGATGCCGGAGGAAGCCGTGCGAGTCTTGGTGACCCGTTTCACCGATGGTCAGGACCTTGGTTTCCTGGGGGAGCCCAGGGTCAACGTGCTGCTGTTGAACTGCGCCCTGGATGGTCTACCATAAGAGCATGAGTACAGAACACCAGCGTCCGGACCCGGATGCGCTTCTGGCCCAAGTTCAGGCCGAGGAGCAAGAGCGAACCCATGGCAAGCTGAAGATCTTTCTCGGCTACGCTGCCGGCGTGGGCAAGACCTATGCCATGTTGGAGGCTGCCCACGAGCGTTTGGATGAAGGAGTGGACGTCGTCGTCGGCTACATCGAGACCCACGGTCGGGCCGAGACCGAGAAGGTCCTTCTGGGCCTGGAGGTTCTCCCGCGAAAGCGGATCCTGTACAAGGACCTGCCGGTTGAGGAACCGGATACCGATCTCATCTTGAAGCGACGGCCGCAACTGGTGCTGGTGGACGAGTTGGCCCACACCAATCCCCCAGAATCCCGACACCCCAAGCGGTATCAGGATGTGGAGGAATTGCTGAGCGCCGGCATCGATGTCTACACGACGGTCAATATTCAACACCTGGAGAGCCTTAACGACGTGGTCTTGCAGATTACCGGAGTGCTAGTCCGGGAGACGATCCCCGACCGGCTGATCGATGAGGCCAGCGAGATCGAAGTGATCGATCTTCCCCCCCTGGAGCTGCTGGCCCGCCTGGGCGAGGGCAAGGTCTACGTTCCCGAGCAAGCCCGGCAGGCCATGGAAAAATTCTTCCGCCAGGGGAACCTGACCGCCTTGCGCGAGATCTCGCTGCGCCGCACCGCCGCGCGGGTGGACACCCAGATGCGCACCTACATGCGCAGGGAGGCCATTGCCGGTCCCTGGCCAGCCAGCGAGCGCCTGCTGGTGGCAATCAACCCCCATACTTCCGGCGAACGCCTGGTGCGCACAGCCAGGCGACTGGCGGAAGAGACCCATGCCGAGTGGTTCGCCGTGGTTGTGGAGACGCCTCGCTCGGCTCCCCTCTCCCGCGATCAACAGGATCAAGTGCAGCGGACGCTGCGCCTGGCCGAGGAACTAGGCGCGCGGGTGAAGATGCTTTCCGGCAACTCGGTCGCAGAGACGATCCTGCAATACGCTACCAAGCACAACATCTCCAAGATCGTGATGGGCTCCGCTCCCCACCCGCGCTGGAAAGAGATCCTCTTCGGCACGGTGAGCCAGCAAATTATTCGTCTGGCGGGCGCCATCGACGTCTATGTCATCAATCAGTACAGTCAAGTGCCGAAATCGCAGCAAGAAGCACCCCAAACGCAGGCCAGGAGGGTGCTGCACCTGCGACCCTACCTCAGCAGCCTGTTGCTGGTAGGGCTGGCCACCCTCATCGGCTGGGCGCTGCACAATAACCTTGCGCCGATCAACCTGGTGGTGTTTTACCTGGTTGTCGTTGTCCTGGCCGCTTTCTTCCAAGGACGGGGGCCGGCTATCTTTGCCTCGATCGTATCGGTGCTGGCTTTCGATTTCTTCTTCGTCCCGCCGCAGATGACCCTTCGCGTCACAGACTCGGAATACCTGCTGACCTTCCTCGGCCTTCTCGTAGTAGGTCTGGTCGTTAGCACCCTCGCTTCACGCGTGCGCAAGCAAGTGGAAACCGCGCGCCGGCGCGAGGAAAACACTGCCGCCCTCTATGCCCTCAGCCGCGACTTGGCTACCAGCTCCACCAGGGAGGAGGTCAACCAGGCGGTTCTGCACAATATCAGCCAAACCTTTCGTCGAGCCACCGCTATGCTGATCTCGGAGGAAGGGGTGTTACGGATCTCCGCACAAAGCCAGGGGTTCCTCTTTGGATCCAATGAGATGGCCGTGGCCGGATGGGCTTTTGAACACCGTCAACCAGCCGGACGGGGAACGGAGACGCTACCCTCTGCCCGTGGCTATTACCTTCCGATGCTGACCGCCCGGGGCACATGGGGAGTGCTGGGAGTGCAACCGCCCGATCCCGAAGACCTCCTCGACACCGAGCAGCGTGGGCTCCTGAGCGCTTTCGCCAACCAGGCCGCCCTGGCTGTCGAAAGGGTCGAACTGGCTGAAGCGGCGGGTCGCAGCCAGGTGCTGGAGGCCACCGAGAAGTTGGAAAGAGCCCTGCTGAACAGCATCTCGCACGACCTGCGCACCCCCCTCGTCTCCATTACCGGCGTCCTCACCACGCTGGAGGAGAATGACCATCTGGAAGCAGAGACGCAACACAAGCTGGTCGTGGCGGCCCGCGAGGAGGCGGACCGGCTGAACCGATTGGTGGGAAATCTCCTCGACATGACCCGTATCGAGGCTGGAGCGATCCGCCTTTATCCGGAACCGGTGGATGTGGAGGATCTGGTGGGAGCGGCCCTGGAGCAGTTGCGCAAACGTCTCGGACAGCGGCCGGTGACTGTCCAGGTGCCGAAAAACCTGCCATCGGTGTTGCTGGACTACCCCCTCATTGTGCAAGTCCTGGTGAACATCATCGATAACGCCCTGAAGTACTCTCCTCCAAACCAACCGGTGGAGATCAGCGCCTATCGAAAGGGAACAGAGGTTGCCATCGAGGTGGCTGACAGGGGAGCCGGCATCCCGCTGGAAGATCTGGAGCGCGTTTTCGACAAGTTCTATCGCGTGCAGCGACCTGAGAGCGTCTCCGGCACGGGTTTGGGCCTGTCCATTTGCAGGGGCATCGCCGAAGCCCATGGCGGACGGATAAGGGCAGCCAACCGGGAGGGTGGAGGAACGATGGTGACGGTCTACCTGCCGTTGGGGACAACCGCGGGGAAAGAAGAGGCGGATTCTTCCGTGGAAGCCGTCGATGGGCACCAGCTGCAGTGACTGGGGAGGAATTGGAATGACTGAGAACCAACCGCGCATCCTGGTCGTGGACGATGAGCCGGCCATCCGGCGCTTCCTCCGCACCTCGCTGGTGGCCCACCAGTATGATGTGCAGGCCGTAGCCAACGGGGAGGAAGCCCTGGAAGCGGTACGTGCCTACCGGCCTGACCTGGTGATCCTGGACCTGGGCTTGCCCGGACTGGGCGGGATCGATGTGACGCGCTTGCTGCGGGAGTGGACTGCGGTACCGATCCTGATCCTCTCCGTGCGCGAGTCGGAGACCGACAAGGTGGGAGCCCTGGACGCCGGCGCCGACGACTACCTGACCAAGCCCTTCGGCATGGGTGAGTTGCTGGCGCGGCTGCGCGTCCTCCTTCGCCGAAATCGGCCGGGACCGGAGCAGCCAGTTTTCAACCTGGGGGACCTGATCGTCGACTTGTCGTGCAGGAAAGTGACCATTGCCGGAAAAGAAACCCAAGTGACGCCAACCGAGTACGAGCTGTTGCGGATCCTGGTGGTGAACGCCGGCAAGGTTCTGACGCACAACCAATTGCTGCGCCAGATCTGGGGGGTCGGCTACCTGGCTGATGCTCACCTGCTGCGGGTGACCATCAGCAACCTGCGCCGCAAGATTGAACCCGATCCGGCTCGTCCACGCTTCATCATCACCGAACCAGGGGTCGGCTACCGCCTGCGGGCGCCGGAATAGGGGAGCGATGCAGCGTCCTTGACGCAATCGAGACGGATCCTTACTCCCTTGCCGGGCGGGTAAAGCTTCGCTACAGTGGAGAGATGGAAAACGATACGTTGATCCCTGTTTCTACCCTGGAGCAGTTCATGCGAGCCGTCTTCACCGCCCTGGGCGTCCCTCCCGAGGATGCCGCCATTGCCGCCGAGGTGCTCATCGCCTCTGATCTGCGCGGTATCGAGTCGCACGGCATCAGCCGCCTGAAGTATTACTACGACCGCATCGTGGCCGGCGTGCAGCAGGTGCGCACCCAGTTCGAGGTGGTGCGGGAGAGCGAGACCACAGCCCTGGTAGATGGCCACCACGGGATGGGCCAGGTCATCGCCCGCAGGGCCATGCGCATGGCCATCGACAAAGCCCGGGCACACGGTCTGGGAGCGGTGGCGGTTCGCAACGGCACTCACTTCGGCATCGCCGGCTACTACTCGCTGATGGCCGCCGAGGAGGGAATGATCGGTCTGGCTGTTACCAACGCCCGCCCCTCCATCGCCCCTACTTTTGGGGTGGAGCCGATGCTGGGCACCAACCCGATTGCCTTTGCCGCTCCCTCCGACCTGGATTTCCCCTTCTCCTTCGACGGAGCGACCTCAATCGTCCAGCGTGGCAAGCTGGAGGTCTACGCCCGCACCGGCAAGCCGCTCAATCCCGGCTGGATGATCGACCGGCAGGGAGAGCCGGTCACCGACCCGAAAGCCGGCCTGGCTGGACTGGACAAGGCTTCGGCTGCCCTCCTTCCGCTTGGCGGAGCCGGGGAGGAAGAAGCCGGCTACAAGGGCTATGACCTGGCCACGATGGTGGAGATTCTCTCCGCTTCCCTGGCCGGAGGACCCTTCCTGAAGGGGTTGTTAGGAGTGGCCGAGGACGGTTCGCGCCGCCCGGCCATGCTGGGGCATTTCTTCCTGGCCATCGACATCGGCTGTTTCCTGCCCCTGGAGGAATCCAAAGCTACCACTGGTGGAATCCTCCGCGCCCTGCAGCAAGCCGCCAAAGGGCCCGGGGAGGAGCGCATCTTCGTTGCGGGGGAGAAGGAGCACGAGAGCATCCAGCGACGCCTGACCGAAGGAGTTCCGCTGAATGAGGGACTGCGCGGCGAACTGCGCCAGATGGCTGAGGCGCTGCAAATCTCCGGCTACGAGGCCTACTTTTAGCTGCTGGGGGAAGAATCCCCCCGCTCAGAAGTCAGTCATGCAAAGCGGCTTCTCCGTCACCCGGAAGAGCTGGTCCAGGCGATCCAGCCAGGCCGGGTCGGAGAGGGTGGCCAGGTTGTAGCGGACCAGGCTGCGCAGGCGAAGCGAGCCCATCAGCAGGGAAGAGAAGTCGGCGATGTCCAGGGTCAACTCCACTTCCGGCGAAACGCCATCCTCGAGCTGCACGCGTCCTCGCTGGAAGACGAGATCGTAGCTGCCGTCCGCCTCCGGCAGGAAACTGTCCCGCACCGTCAGGCGGAGGTTGGCGGTGACTCCTCCGAAGTCATGCCCGGCCAGGGCGCGGAAGGCGGCGGGCAGGTCGAGGAAGCGGTACATCACCCCCAGCCCGGCTACGGCGATCTGCTGCCAGTCGCCCAGGAAGAAGTGACGGCTGGCGTCGCGGGGATCGGCGAAGAGGGCGTGGAAGTCCTCCTCCTGGCTGTGGAAGATGACCCGCTCGACCTGGTCGACCTGGCTGTGGAGGAAGGCCAGCAGTGATTGCAGGGTTTCGCTGTCCCGGTAGACCAGCTCGCGCACGTTGAGGTTGTTGAGGAGGGGGTTGCCCCCTGCCGCCGGGGGGAACGAGAAAGCCAGGTACCCGCTGAGCCGCTCTTCTTCTGCCATTTCCACAATAGCGCAGCCGTCGCCATCCGGGATTATGGAAGAGGGGGTGGATCGCACCCCCACCACCCGCAGGCCCGGCCCCTCGAAGAAACGGAGGAACTCTTCCGGGGTGCGGTCCAGCAGGCCGTGCCGTTGCGATTGAAGGGCCCGGTAGCAGTCCTCCAGAAGAGGTACATCCGCTTCCTGTAGGTGGCTCACCCGCTCCTTGCCTTGCCCGGCCGGGATCATCGCCGGGGGGATGCGATATTCGTCCATGCGGGTGCCAACGCCGTAGCCCATTTTGCGGTAGAAATCGGCGCGGAAAGGGAAAAGCATGGCCAGAAAAGTCCCCTCGGCCAGGCATTGGCGGTGGAAGAAGGAGATCATCCGGCGGGCGATCTGCTCTTTCTTGTGCAGCAGGTCAACGACCACCCAGGCCAGCCCGGCTGCCTTGACCTGCGCTTCGTGGAAGCGCGCCAGGTAATGGTAGACCAGGTACCCGCCCAGCATCCGGCCTTCCCGGAAGTAGCCATACAGCTTCCCTCGTTCGCTCCGATGGAGGGCGGTGAAGTAATGTTCCGGCTCCCCCGGCGGCATCTTGAAGCCGGGAAAAGCTGCCAGGCCGATACGGACAAACTGGGGGATCTCCTCCTCGCGCAATACACGGATCTCCTCACTGACTCTTTCTTCCTTCAAGGGATGGGTCTTCTTATCGTTTTTCATCACTACATTGTAGCGGAACAAAGACCGGCAGGCTTGCATTTGAAAGCAGGAAGGGAATAATCGAAGCATCAAAGCTCATGAAGGAGGGATCTTCATCATGACCCAATGGATCTATGCCAATGCTCCGCTGCGTTTGGGACGAGGTTCCTTGGATACTTTGCGCGAGTTGCCGGGCCGGCGAATCGGCCTCGTCATCGACCGGCCAGCTTTGGAGGTTTCGGGAGCCTGGAAGCGGGTGCAGACTATCCTGGAGGAAGGAGAGGGAAGCTGGGAGGTTCTGGCCGACATCCGCCACGAACCGTTGGTGGGAGATCTTGCCGAGCCACGCCAACATGCCCTCGACTTCCAGCCGGACTCGATCCTCGCCCTGGGTGGGGGTTCGGTGCTGGATGCAGCCAAGGCGCTGTGGTTCTTTTATGAACAACCCCAGGCGACCTGGCAGGATGCGTTTCGTTTTTTCGCCATCCCCCAACTGGGCGAACGGGCCCGCCTGGCTGCCGTTCCCACCACCAGCGGCACTGGCTCGGAGACGACCTGCGTGGCCGTTTTCATAGACGAGGAAGGGCAAAAGCGGCTGATGATGTCTCGCTCGTTGATCCCCAGCCAGGCCATCCTCGACCCCGACCTGGCCGATTCGATGCCCGCTGCCGTTGCTGCCGCCTCAGGCATGGACGCCCTGGCCCACGCCCTGGAAGCCGCCACCTGCCGCATTGCCTCTCCCCTGGTGCAATGGGCCGGGCTGCGGGCGGCACAAGAGTGTTTTCGCTGGCTGCCGGTCTCGGTGAAGGAAGAGAAGGGGGAAGAGAAGCGCCAGGCGCGGGAACGGATGCACTACGCCGCCAGCCTGGCCGGGATGGCCATCAACAACGCCAGCGCCGGCCTGGCCCACGCCCTGGACCAGGTGGGTCCCCGTTTCAAGCTTCCGCACGGCCTGGTCTGCGCCATCCTGCTGCCCCACACCCTGGCCGCTGCCGGCCCTCACCCGATTTGTCTGGAGCTGTCCGAGGGACTTGGCTTGAAAGGAAGGACACCGGAAGCCAAGTGTCTCCGCCTGGCCGAGAGGGTGCGCGAGTTGGTGCAGGAAGTGGGATTGCCGGTCAGCTTCCGCGAGGCCGGGGTACCGGCTAGCGGATACGAGTGGGAGATCCCCCGCCTGGTGGAGACGGCCCTGCTTTCGGGATCCTTACAGTTGGCGCCCCGGATTCTCACCGAGGTAGAGGTGGCCGCTCTCTTCCGCCGTGCCTACAATGGTGATCCCTAGATCAGGGATGCTTCCACAACTTAGGCTCTTGTCTCTCAATCTAATGGGGTAGGGTCATGAAAAACGGGCCATCCTTTCTGCTGGTGCTTTTTCTGACAGGCGCGTTGCTGCTGTCTGGCTGCGCATTATCTCCCGTGCCGGACTCTTCCCCCTCGCCCTCCGGAGTTATTACTCTTACCTCGAGCAGCACATCCCCGGGGGCGCCAACGCCAAACCCGACGCCGACGCTTCCTCTTCCGCCTCCCTTGCCGCCCCCGGCGCCCGCTGCCGTTGCCCAAAACTTGCAGGAGGTGCTGGAAGAGAACTTGAAGATCGCCGGGTCGCCGGGCATCGTGGCCCAGGTGGTGACGCCGGAATGGTCCTGGAGCGGAGCAGCGGGAATAGCCGGGAGGAACCCGGAGGCGCCGGCTGATGTCGGCATGCGTTTTCGCATCGCCAGCGTCACCAAAACCCTGGTGGCAGCCGCCGTGCTGACCTTGCTACAAGATGGAAAGCTGGCGCTGGACCAGCCCGCGGCGAACTGGCTGCCCTCCCGGTGGGTGGAAAAGATGCCCAACCGGGACCAAGTCACCCTCCGGCACTTGCTGCAGCACACCAGCGGCCTTTCCACCTATCCGGTCTACGACTGGTTCCTCCAGACGCACAGCAGCAGCTCAACGCTGGTGATCCCCCCGGAGCGCGCCGTGCTGGAAGCGCTGAACGGCACGGCCTCCGCGCCGGGAAGCAAATGGGAATACAATAACGCCGGCTTCCTCCTGCTCAGCTACGTTCTGGAAAAAGCTTCCGGCCTGCCCTATGACTTATATCTGCAACGCACCCTTTTTCAGCCGCTGGGGATGGATGATACCCTCGTTCCCACTGGCCCCATCATCGACGGTCCGCACATGCGCTGCCTGGCCGGAGTGGTCGACTACACCGACGGCGACATGGGTTGGGCGCGCGGGGCCGGGGATCTGATCAGCACGGTGGAGGACCTCAATGCTTTCCACCGGGCCTTGCGCGCAGGCTCTGTGCTGAAGCCGGAGGTTCTGGCGGAGATGTTCCGCTTCCTCGACACGCCGGAGGGCCAGATGCGTTTCATCAAGCCAGGCGGGTCAGCAGGCTATGGCCTGGGCTACGAGCGCCAAGCCAAAACAAGCTTGGGGATCACCCTGGAAGGGCACAGCGGTGGAGTCCTTGGATCCCTCACTTTCCTGTACTACTGGGTAGAGAAGGATACCTACTTCTGCTACAACGTCAACACCTCCGACCCGGGTGGGCAATTCATTGTCCTCCGTCTGGCCGAGGCGATCAGGCCCTTGCTGTCTCCCTGACTACTCTTTCAGGCGGACGCCGCAATAGGGGCAGAAGCGCGAACCGGGGCCGGCTACGGCTCGGCAATGCGGGCAGCGCATCTCCTCTCCCTCGACCAGGAACTGAGAAGCTGTTTCCCGCGTTCCCTCCAGCGAGGCGTCGACCCAGTCCCTGGCTCCTTCCCGCAGCCTCTCGCCAGCGACTTGCGGTGAGAAGGATCCCCCTGCGCCAAAGAGGTTCACCAACCAGAGCAGGGCGGCCGGCAGCAACACCCCAGCCAAGGCCTGGCCAGTGTTGGCCGGCCCGGGGATGGCGCCTACCCCTCCCGCACCGGGAAGCGGTTCCTCGAGGATGCCTCCAGTGGCATGGGGTGAGCCTGGGGATCGCGTCGCGGAAGGACCGGGGGTAGGTGTGACCGCGCCGGGGGTGGGCGGGAGGGTAAAGCCCGGCTGAATGGCCAGGGAGGCCAGCATTGTTTCCACCTCGCCCCAGATCTTCTTGTAGGTTGTTTTCTGCAGGAAGGGATCGCCGGGCGGGATATCCAGGCGGGTGACCGTGGTGGTGCTGAGGTACTGATAGGCGTCGTAGGCGAAAATCCCCTGGGCGGCGATGTTCCCCATCAGAAGCAGGGTGACCGGCCGGTTCTGGTAAATCCCCTCCCCCAGCAGCAGGAAGACGCGGTCGTAGCGGTAGGTGGAGCGGTGTACCACTGCCCCTCCCAGAAGGTAACCGGGTTGGAGCCCTGGTAGAGGGTATTGCGGATGGCTGGACGGCCTGCGATGACAAGGGGCTCGTTGCCTTCGGTCACCTCGGCCCAGGTCCCCTCGCGCCGGTCGACCCACAGTTGCAGCAATCCCTGGCCGCTGGAATGCTGGCTGATCTGCTCTGCCTGCCCATGCATGATCGGAGTGATTTCCCTCTCGCTTCTGTTCGACCGAAGCGCCCCATCTCCCAGGGCGAGGATCTGGCCGGAGGATTTCCAATCGCTGGGTATCTCCGCCAGGGAGAGCTGCAGCGGGAAAGCTTCTGCGTCCGTGGGCCGCTCGGAGGAGGCCTCCAGCGGGAAGAGGTTTTCCGGCAACGGCTCCGACCAGCCGGGCGGTTTCTCGCCCTGCGCTGTCGCCGGAAGTCCGCCGGCCAAGCGCGAAGAGAAGGCCGGTGATGGCCAGGGCCAACAGGGCGAAGAGGAGGCCGAAAAGCCCTCCCAACAAGACCGGCCCGATGGTTGGGAAAAGGCGGCGAGCCACCAAGCCGCCGAAGACAGCAAAAGAAAGCAGGCCAGGCAGGAAACGAAGGGCGACGTGCGTTTCCAGGGCTGCCCTATCCGGCGTCCAGCCCCAGCCGAGCAGGAGCAAGCCGGCCACCAGGGTGGCCAGGAGGATGGCCGGCAGCTTGTGGCCACCGCACAGCTCGAGCAGGATCCCGGTCAAGGGGGAGAAAACCCACAATACGCCGGTGATGCCAAAGCAGAGCGAGGTATTCCAGCCCAGGAGAAGGTTGGCAAGGAGGCCCAGCGCGACGTAGACCAAGGACGTGCCATGGCTGAAAGCGAAGGACTGCACGACCCTGGAGAGACCGAAGGCGCTTCCCCGCGCTCCGGTGAAGAGCCAGCAAAGGGCAGCCAGGAGGGGAACCCCTGTAGCTCCATAAGCCAGACCGATCCCGGCCAGGGCGACTACCCGCCAGGGGCCGGCAGCGCCTGCATGGGCCAAGTCGAGGCCGGTTTGCAGGAAGAGAAGGGCATAGGCCATTGCAGGACGAGAAGGGACCAGAGCCAGCTCCGCGCGGAAAGGGTCGTCCGCACGACCACCCCCGGATCCACCATTACGCGCAGAAGCACCATCCAGGGGAACCCATTGACAGAGGCGCCTCTCTGTTTTGCGATATCGTCGCGGGATATCGCCACCTATTGTACCTGGCCAAATTGTAGCAATATCAATCTGCCGGGGACTATTGAGCTGCCGCCGGCTGTCAAGTTGCCGGCGGCCAAGGTTCGCTGATTTATTTCCTCGGGTGTGCGTGAGGCGTCGCCATTCTTTCCTCCCCGGGTCTTACCCCCCCAGTTAACGCTTGAGTGACGGAACAGCGGAGGGAGAGGGGAAGGCCATCTCGGCCAGGAAGGTGCGCTGGAAATCGGGGTGGCCGGCCAGGTTCACCACCTCGATCCGTTTATCTAGGCTCTGCGCCAGCCTGCGCTTGTGCTCGGAAAGGAGGTAGAGAAGGGCGCCGCGGCCGGCAGCATTGCCGATGGCCCTGGCAGGGGCGATGAGAAATGGATTATTGGGGACCAGGCCTACCGCTGCGGCGGATTGGGGGCGGAGGTAGGAGCCAAAGGTCCCTGCCAGGAGGAGAGCTTTTAACTGGCCGGCTTCGATTCCCGCCTTCTCCAGCAGGAAGCGTGTGGCGGTTGCCACCGCCGCTTTGGCCAGTTGCAGCTGGCGGATGTCGCGCTGGGTCAACTGTACCCCCGGAGCAAGCCGCAGTTCCCAGCCGTCGTGGCCCTGGACGATGGCGCCGGTCAGGGGAGAGGTCGCAGCGGGAGGGGGCAGAAGGCGTCCGGAGGGCTGCAGGGCTCTCTCCGCCAGGAGGATGGCCAGGGCGTCAAGCACGCCTGAGCCAGTGATGCCGCGCACTTTACCCAGATCGAGGGGCTCCAGTTGAAGCCCGCCCTCCTTGCTGCAACGCACCCCGCTGATGGCTCCTTCTCCCCCGGGCAGGCCGCTGGAGAGGGCATATCCCTCGAAGGCCGGGCCGGCCGCGGTGGAGGTCGCAAAAATGTGGTCCTTTGTGACCAGGATAGCCTCGGCGTTGGTGCCCAGGTCCAACAGGAGGAAGGGCCGCCGCGTGCGTAGATCGAGGGCGGAGAGCAGCCCAGCCAGGGCATCGGAGCCGATGTAGGCGGATGTCAAAGGGGGTGTGGCCAGCCAGGCCCGGGGGTGAAGGGCAAGGCCGGAGAGGCTGGCCAGCCCGCCGCTGTTTCCCCTGATCTGCAAGGGAAAGGGCGAGGAGGCCAGTGGGGTGGGATCCACCCCGAAGAAGAAGTGAACCATGATCGAGTTTCCCACCACGACCGCGGAACCGATCGATTCCCGGGTCACCCCGGCTTGTTTCACCAGCGTATCGACCGCAGCGTTCAACTCCCGCTGAAGGTCTTTCTGCATGACGGCCAGAATTTCGGGTTTCTGGGCAACCGCCCCCACCCGAGAGATGACATCCTCACCGTAGGCGAAACCGGGGTTGCGACGGTAAGTTTCAGCCAAAACGGCGCCTTCCGCCAGGTCTGTCAGGTAGCAGGCCAGGGTGGTGGTGCCCAGGTCAAGGGCCAGCCCGAGAGGGTAGGGGAGGGTTTCAAACCCGACCCTACGGAGGTCAGGCGGCAGAAGGGGGGTGATCTTGCGCAACCGAAGGGGAGTCAGGCTGCCCTTGGACAGGGTCCCGGCAGGCGGCCGGGTTTCAATTTCCAGCGGACCGAGGGGGACGGCCTGGCAGGCCAGGCGAATCCCCCCGGCAATTTCCGCAGGGGTCAGTAGCTTCTCCTCCTGGGTAGTGGGAGGAGAAGCGGGTCCGGAAAGCTGCAGGCGGCAGGCTCCGCAACGGCCTGCGCCTCCACAGGACCCGTTCAAGGCGATGCCGTGGCGTCGCAGCAGGACGAAGAGGCTCTCTCCCGGGTGGGGGGTGAGGACCTGTACCCGCGTTCCGTCGGTGAAGCGGACTTTCAAGGAGCGAACCTTCCTCCAGTGCTGGCTGCTTCTTCGGCTGGAAGGATCCGCCGCGTCCCTCAGCCCTCCGAGACGAAAATAGTCTTGGGCTGCATTGTTTCCTAGTTCAGGGGAAGTCCCAGGGCGAGCAGCTTGGCCCGGGCTTCCTGGTAGGTGGCATAGTGCTCCTCGTTGGGCTCCAGGGTGTTCATGTCGTAGAGCTCGTTGAAGGTTTTGCCGCGGGGAGAGGTGGCCAGGTCAAGGTGGTCCTTGTACTCCTGGTAGAGTGCCAGCACCATCTCATTGGCCTTGGCTCGGTCGATACGGGTAGTGGCTCGCCCCACTTCGGCGAAGAGACGGCACATCAGGGGGCTGTTCTGGTTGTTGCCCAGCGGCTCGGCGGGCCGTGGCCCGGATTGGTTGGATCCGCTGATCACCGAAGCGATGGCCAGGGCGGAGAACTCCAGGGCGAACTGCAGTGATCCCGGCCGCCCGGCGGTGGTGTGGGAGGTGGTAGTGATCATCTGGCTGTTTCGTGCGACGGCCTGGTTGACTATCGAGGAGAGCCAGAGAGAATGCTGGTTGGTCTGGACATGCAGCTTGATGTGCTGGGGGCCGATGTGGACGAAATCTCCGCCCAGCAAAGTGGAGGCGATGACCGAGGCCACAGCAGCGATGGCAGTGCCCTCCGGCCCGCCGCCGTAGCCGCCGATCAAGGGAGTAAAAGACATATAAATAGGAGCGCCGATAGCCTTGTAGTAGGCCAGGCGGGTGAGGGTGACGTCATCCACCTGTAGCTCGGAGATCAGCACCATCGCCCGCGGATCGGTGCTTCGCAGGCCCCACTCCTCGTTCGAGCAGGCGATCTCGTTCAAGGCCATCACGGCGTGCCCGGCGATGGGCATGTCGGGACGTCCAGCGCGCATCACCGCCTCCCGGGCGTAGCGTCCGTAGAGGATGGCCGCTC